>Ga0180435_10001072_pt1 | contig 28697 bp, 26 predicted proteins | sample SS_ome_3_FD_132467 | JGI IMG/M metagenome (GOLD analysis project Ga0180435, IMG submission 132467) | Hypersaline lake sediment archaeal communities from the Salton Sea, California, USA - SS_3_S_1 metaG | ecosystem: Environmental > Aquatic > Non-marine Saline and Alkaline > Hypersaline >... | reverse complement strand
GTGTTGATCGGAGAGGCTGAGGTGAGGCAGTTGTTCACCATCTCCAGCCTGGGCACGATCGCCGGCTGCTTCGTGACGCGGGGCGTTGTCCGGCGCAACGCCAAGGTTCGCGTGGTCCGGGGCGACGAGGCCCTCCACGACGGCACCATCGAGTCGCTCAAGCGATTCACCGAGGACGTGCGCGAGGTCCGTCAGAACTTCGAGTGTGGCATCAAGGTCAATGGCTTCGACAATCTCGAGGTAGGCGATCGCCTCCAGTTCTACGTGATGGAGCGCGTTGAGGTAGAGTAGACGTTTCCGGCAGGTGTGATATGGGCAAGAAATACCTAAACAAGGTCAATCGACTGGTGCGCCGCGTGGTCACGCAGCTGCTGCTGGAGCATAGCAACGATCCCAGGTTCGAAGCGGTGACCATCACAGACGTGAGCGTCAACCGCGACACGACACGCGCCGAGGTCTTCTACAGCGTCTACGGTGCGGAGGACGAGATGCCGGCCGTCCAGGCCGCTCTCGACGGCGCGGCTGGGTGGCTGCGGGGCCAAATGGCACCGGCCCTGCGCCTCCGCAACATCCCGCAGCTCGTCTTCCGCTACGATCCCTCCCTGGTGCATGGCGCCCGGATCGACGAGATTCTCAATCAATACCACAGTGAGGAACAGCAGGCAGATGACCCTGATGATGACACCCTCGGAGACGGCGGACCGGATCGCAGCCCTGCTGCGTGAGAGCGCCCGCCCTCTCCTGATCGCACACCCTCGTCCCGACGGAGACACCGCGGGATCGGCACTGGCCCTTCGGCTGGCGCTGCTGGCGTTGGGCAAGGCCCCGACCGTGGCATGCGTCGACCCGCTGAGCAGCAACATGACGTATCTACCCGGGGCCGGGGCCTTGGTCGTCGACGTCGCTGAGGACATCGACATCGACTTGGTAGCCGCCATCGATATGAGCGACATCAAGCGCACGGGCGGCATCTACAGGGACGCCTGGCGGGGCAAGTTGCCGTTGTTGGTCATCGATCACCACGAGACCAACGACGATTTCGGCGACGTGAATCTTGTGAGACCCGACGCGCCCGCGACCGCGTTCCCCATCATCGAGGTCATCAACGCCCTGGGCGTCCCGCTGACACCGGAGATGGCCACCTGTCTCCTGGCCGCGATCCTCACCGACACGCGCGGCCTGCGCACATCGGGCACGACGCCGGAGGTGTTGAGGACGGTGAGCCAGCTGATCGAGGCCGGCGGCCACTATCAAGAGGTGATGGAGAAGAGCCTCAACTCGGTGCCATTCGAACAGATGAAGGCCTGGGGCACCGCTCTAGAGCGGCTGCACCTTGACGGCGAGCTAGCCTGGACGACCTTTCCCCTCAGCGAGAAGCTGGCGATGGGGATCGAGGACCACGACGACCTGGACCTGGGGAACTTCGTCAGCCGCGTGGCAGAGGCCCAGGTGATCGTCACCTTTATCGAGATGCGCGACGGCACGGTGAAGATCAGCTTCCGCTCACGTCCGGGCCACAACGTGGCGCCCATCGCGCATGCGCTGGGCGGCGGCGGGCATCGCCAGGCCGCCGGTTGCAGCGTGTCCGGCCCCCTGGAAGAGGCCGTGGACCGCGCACTGGCGATGGCGAAGGAGACGCTATACGGCGATGCCTAGCGGCGTGCTTGTCATCGACAAGCCCTCCGGGATGACGTCGCACGACGTCGTCAACGTGGTTCGCCGGCTGGCCGACACACGGCGCGTCGGCCACGCAGGTACGCTGGACCCCATCGCCACGGGGCTGCTGGTCGTCCTGGTGGGCCCCACCACGCGTCTGTCGCAGTACGTGATGCACGGCGACAAGCGCTACAGCTGTGTCGCGCGCCTGGGAGAGACCACCAGCACCTACGATGCCGAGGGCGACGTGCTCGATCGGTCGCCCGTCGATCTCCGGCTCAACGAGATCGAGTCGGCGATGCGCCCCCTCACCGGCGCGATCGAGCAGGTCCCTCCGATGTACTCGGCGATCAAGGTCGATGGGCGCAAGCTCTATGAGCTTGCACGCGAGGGCAAGGAGATCCAGCGCAAGCCCCGCTTCGTCACGATCCGATCCCTCAGCATCGTCGACTGGCAGCCCCCCGATCTGACGTTGGACATCGTCTGCACGCCGGGCACCTATATCCGCAGCCTGGTCCACGACCTTGGCAAGTTCCTGGGCTGCGGCGGCCACGTCCGGGCGCTGCGCCGCGTCGCCAGCGCGCCATTCACGGAGGCGCAGGCGCATACCCTCGATGAGCTCCGAGAGCTATGTGAGGGCGACAGCATCGCGTCCGCCCTGCTCCCTCCGGCCGCGGCGCTGGGCGAGATGCCCGTGGCATGGCTCACGCCCGAACAGGAGCGAGCCGTGCGCTATGGTCAAGCGATCGACCTGGCGACCGAGACGGATCCCCTGCAAGCCCGCGACGCTTGCGGCCATCTGATCGGTATCCTGTCACCTATCTCCGCGACGCAGTGCCGGCCCACGCTGGTACTGCCCCCCTTGGAAGACCCATTGAGGTAGCGTTTCGATATGGACCCACAGCCGCTCGCACCCCACATCAAAAAGACGATCACGCACCGCTACGGCGGCGTGACGTGCCGTTACGAGGTGGCGCAGAGCCTCTTCAGCAGCCACCAGATCGACACCGGCACCCAGCACCTGCTCAAGAGCCTCGCAGACCACGACCGCAGCCGAACGCGGCGTATCCTGGACCTGGGCTGTGGCTACGGTCCGCTGGGCATCTCACTGGCCAAGTTGTCGCCCGAGTGTGAGTTGCATGTGGTGGATCGCGATGCACTGGCCGTGGCCTTCGCCCTGCACAACGGCGAGCTCAACGGCATCGCCAACCTCCAGGCATACGGCAGCCTGGGATACGACAGCGTGTCGGACAGCGACTTCGATCTGATCGTCTCCAATATCCCCGGCAAGGCAGGGAACGCCGCGATCCGGGCCTTCCTGCTGGGCGCAGCGCGCGTCCTCTCGCCAGAGGGTATGGTCGCCGTGGTCGTCGTCTCACCCCTGGTGCCACTGGTCCAGGAGACGCTGGTCCAGGAGGGCATCGAGGTCCTGCTCGAGCGGACCTCCGCAGCGCACGCGGTGTTTCACTATCGCTTCACCGGACAGCCCATCCCGAACGTACCCCTTCGCTGGGACGACGGTATCTACGACCGGACCTCCACCACGTTCCTGCTGGATGAGGTGACCCTGCCCCTGAGGACGGTGCGGGGACTGCCGGAGTTCGATTCGCTGAGCTACGGGTCGGTGCTGGCGTACAAGTCACTCAGCGATCTGCGTGAGGACGCGTATGAGCACATCTGCATCGTCACACCGGGACAGGGCATCCTGCCCGCGCTGCTGTGGCAGCACTTCCAGCCCGCGCGCGTGACATTGGTGGGGCGGGATCTGCTGGCATTGCGGACGTCGCAACAGAACCTCTTGGACCAAGGTTGCCCCGAAACTGCGCTCTCGCTGCACCACACAACGGCGCTCGTGCCGCTGGAGGCCGATCCGGACCTGGTCGTCGGCGGGCTCCGTGACGAGGGCCCCACAGCCGCCGAGCACGCGGTGACCATCGCTGGCGCCGCCCTTTCACGGGGCACCGAGATGCTGCTCATCGGCGGATCGACGCCCATCACGCGGTTGCTCAAGTCGATGTCCGTGGGCAAGCTCTTCCGCGTTGCCAAGCGCCGTCGCGCCAAGGGCAACAGCTCGGCGATCTTCGTTCGCAAGTAGACACAGATCAACGCAATGTGGATCGAGACCGACCTCGCCGCCCTTGACCTGCGCCGTCCGACCGGCATCACCATCGGGGCCTTCGACGGTGTGCACCGGGGACACCAAGCTCTGATACGCCGTATGGTCATGGGGGCTCAGGCAGCCGGGGACGTACCGCTCGTGGTCACCTTCGATCCCTTGCCGGGACAGGTCCTCCAGCCCGAGGGCTATCGGCTCCTCTCAACGTTGGCCGAGCGACTCGTTCACTTCGAGGTCCTGGGGGTCGAGGGCGTGATCGTGCTGGACTTCGATGACGCACTGCGAGCCACTCCGGCCGATGACTTCGTCCAGAAGCTCGCCGGCCCGGCAGGGATGAGAGCCCTGTGGGTCGGCCCCGACTTTCGGTTGGGGAGCAGGCAGCAGGGCGATGTTGCCTACCTAGAGGCAGCCGGGCGACGGCTCAGCTTCGATGTACACGTATTCCGGGACATCGTGCGCTGGGGCGGGGCGCCGGTGCGCAGCAGTCGCATCCGGGCGGCGCTATCCAAAGGCGATCTAGCCGAGGCCAACGGGTGTCTGGGCTATGCCTTCCACCTGTGCGGAGAGATCGTCCACGGCTATCAGCGCGGTCGCGGTCTGGGCTTCCCAACGGCCAATCTCGCCGTATCCGCCGCACGTCTGCTACCCGCGAACGGAGTATATTTGTGTCGCGCCCACGTGGCGGGTGAGACCTTCGATGCCCTGACCAACGTCGGAACGCGCCCTACGTTCGACAACGGACTACGCACGGTGGAGGCCTATCTGCTCGACTTCAGCAACGACATCTACGGGGAGGCGATGCAGCTAGTCTTCCTCGATCGGCTACGGCCCGAGACCCGATTCGAGTCAGTCGATGGCCTGGTGGCACAGATGCGGGACGACGAGGTTGAGGCCCGACGCCTGCTCAGGGAGACCGACTGGTTGCTCCTACACGAGCAGCCTTCCTGCCCGGCCTCACCATCTACGTGATAGGTGGCAGGCGGCGGCAAGATCACCCCGCATCCATGACGGGGAGAAGCTAGACGGACAGGGCGTAGATGTCGCGACGGTGCCAGCCGGACGCGGCAGCGATGTCGCGGGAGGCCTGTGAGCGACTGAGGCCCTCGGCCATCCTTGCGGTCAGCGCCTCCCGCACCTGCGCCTCCGACCACGCCACGGGCTCGTCCTCGGCGCCGGCCACCACCAGGGTGTACTCGCCGCGGGGCTCGCGCTCCCGAATGAGGGCGAGCGCATCTGAAAGGCAGCCGCGCCAGACCTCCTCGAACTTCTTTGTCATCTCGCGGCACAGAGCAACCCGGCGGTCGCCAAATGTGTCAAGCATCGCCTGCAGGGTCTGCCGGAGTCGATGGGGCGCCTCGTAGAGCACGAGTGTCGCGGTGACGCTGGCGAGGCGTTCGAAGAGCCGCTCCGGGTGCTTGCGCGGCGGGAATCCCAGGAATAGGAACTGGTCCGTAGGCAGTCCGGAGACCACCAGCGCCGCCGTGTGTGCCGAGGGCCCCGGGATGGGCACCACCGGGAAGCCGCGGTCAATTGCCTCGCGGACCAGAGGGTAGCCGGGATCCGAGATGCCCGGCATGCCGGCCTCGGAGATCAGGGCCACATCGCCGGCGGCCAAGGCATCCAGAATCTCGCCGGTCTTGCGCCTCTCATTGGCCTCGAAGAGCGAGGTGAGCGGCACGGAGATCTCGAAGTGTCGAAGAAAGAGACCGGCCTTGCGGGTGTCCTCTGCAGCGACCAGCTGCACCTCCTTGAGCACCCGCAAGGCCCGTAACGTGACATCCTCCAGGTTCCCGATGGGGGTCCCCACGATGTACAACGTCGGCATCAGTGGTTCTTCACAAAGACGACGCGCGCCATCGCTCCCGAGCACAAGCCCTCGAAGTCCAGAACGATCTCGGCGGAGATCGGCGGATGGTTGGGGTTGTCGCGTGAGTGTATCTGCACGCGGAAGACGCCGCTCACTTCCTTCGGAGAGCTGTCGAAGAACTGCTCCCAGCCCGAGTCCCCGTAGACCTGCTTGTCGCCCGAGTTCACAACCGTGTCGATGCCGCCGCCCCAAACATGGATCGGATAGCCCACCAAGGGGTTGCCGTCGATATCCTCAACCGTCCCGGCGACGCCCATCCAGGCACACCCATAGTAGGGTGTTTCATAGGTGGTCTCGTAGGTGAACGGCCAGGGAGATCGCGTGACGCGCGGCGTCGGGGTCGAGGTCGGCGCGCGCGTGGGCGGCGGGGTCGTCGGCGCGGGCGTCGGCGTGATGGTCGGCGTGAAGCTCGGCGGCGGCGTCGGCGTGATGGTCGGCGTGACCGTCGGCGTCCAGGTGGCCGCGGGCATTCCCTCGGGAAGCGGCGTGGCCGTCGTCGTCGCCACCAGGACCATCTGCGGCTCAGGTGGGAAAGGGTTGAACGGAAGATACGGGTTGATCGCTATCAGGATGTAGCAGAGGAGTGTGATGATGGTCAGCCCAAGCATGACCAAGCTCAGGATGCCGAAGAGCCCTGATCGCTTTCCCATGGATCGCCTCCTAGGATTCAGGCGTTACGAAGATCTGGATGTCTGCCACAGCCTTGAGCCCGTCCAGCCAGGTCCGCACGGCCTGATCCCTCAGAAGACGTAGGTTTTCCGGGTCCACCTCGCGGTCCGCCACGCGCTCAACGACCTGCACGATGTGGAAGCCCAACTCACTGGGTACGACATCGCTCAGCTGTCCCGGCTGCAGACCAAACGCCGTCGTCTCGACCTCCTTGGATGTGAGAACGCCCATGGGAAAGAAGCCCAGATCCCCGCCCAGATCGCGGGTACTGATGTCCTGAGAGTAGGTGCGCGCCAGCGAGATGAAATCGCCGCCGGCCTGGAGTTGGCTGAGAATCGTCCGCGCCTCCTCCTCAGTGGCGACCACGATGTGCCGAGCGTGGAGATGCTCGGCCCGCGCGGGAACGGATTCGGCCACGCGGTTCGCCATCTGCGTCGCGATCATGTCGCCGCGGAGACGTTCCCGCATCTCCTCCAGCGTTAGGTTCTCTTGAGCCAGCCAGTCGTTGAACGCCTCATCGCCGATGTCCTGACGGAGCCCGGCGATGGTAGCGTCGACCTGTTCGTCGCCGGCGACGATGCCCTCTGCAGCGGCGGCCTGCTCGATAAGGGTCTGCTCCACCATCAAGTCGAGCACCCACTGGCGTCCCATCGCCAGCGCCGTCTTGCCCTCCTCTGTGGAGGTATCCTGCCCGGCCGCGATCATGGAAGCCTCGTAGCGAGCGACCTGTCCTTCATAGTCCACCAGGGGAATCTGCCGGCCATTGACAATAGCGGCCAGGGGCTCCGTGGTGATGGTCGGCTCTGGAATAGGCGTCGCGGTGGACTCCGCCGGAGCCGGCTCCGGCTCATCGGTGGCTGTCGGTGGCGTCTGCACCGGATCCAGGACGGGGGACGGAGCGTCACAAGCAGTGGTGAGAAAGGAGAGTGCAAACAACGTCAGTACCCACAGCACGATTCGTCTCATAGATGGCCTCCCGGATGGTATGCGTCCCACCCCATTATAGTCTGAGGAATGGTTTATGCAATACTAACCATGCAGAGATGCTTGACGGTGCAGCCTTTGTGCCTACAATCGGGCCGCTTGGGCAACGCACGGCCTGGGGAGCCCGGACCGTGCGCACACGATCCCTTGACCGGACCCTCTCCACCAAGACACCTGCGGTACGCCACCGGGGTCAGGAGGCCTGCCATCACAGGGCACACACAGGCGCACATAAGACCGGTCAATGCCGGCCGAGATATGCCCACCGTCCTGGATCTGATTGAGATCGGGTTCCAGTCCGAGCTCGACCCCCAAGGCTGGAAGATGCTCAGGCAGATGCGCCAGGTGGCAAGGTCCGGCACGCTAAGCCGTGCCGTCTATGGCGCCGGCCGAACCGCAACCGGGTTCGTCTGGGTCGAGGCGGGCGATGTGGTGGCCAACCTCTCTTTGCGGCACGCCCAACCCCACAGCCAGCGCGGCCGGATGGTCGGCAACGTCGTCGTGCACCCGGACTGGCGCGGGAGGGGCATCGGACGCGCATTGATGGAGCGCGGCCTGCGGGCTGCCCGAGAAGAGGGCGCGCGGTGGATCGGCCTTGAGGTCCGCGCGGACAACGAGGTCGCCTGCAGGCTCTACGAGAGCTTTGGGTTCCGCAGCGTGGGTCGTGTGGAGCATCTGCTCAGGCCTGACGGCGAGCCGTGGCCCCACAGAGAACGACCTCGTCTGCCGTGGCGGCGATCGAGGCCGAGGGATGAGTCACAGTGGCGGCGGCTTGCCGTCGCCATGCACGCCCCAGACCAGCGCCGCGTGCTGGAAATCTCAGCGCAGCGCTATCAGTTCGGCGGTCTGGAGCACAGGCTGGACCTGTGGCTGAGTCATCAGGCCGAGCAGGCCTTCCTCCACGAGGATGAGACGGGTACCGCCATCCTGGCCCTGCACCTCAAGACGGACCGACGCCACCACTACCACGTGTGGGACCTGATGGCACCCAACAGCATCGACGGCCAGACGGCCCAGGCGGTGCTGGATCAGTGCTTGGACCGGGCCAAACGACTGCCGACCTGGCCGACGATCGTGATGGTGCCCCAGGTCTCGCCCTTGGTGACGCCGCTGATAGCGGCCGGGTTCAACACCCACCGCACGCTCCAGCAGATGCTGCTGGAGCTCTAGCCGCCGGCGCTCCCAAAGAACACATTGGCGTAGACAAAAGCAGCGCCCGCTCCAGCCGCCGCTGCCGCGTCGGTCTCCATGTCACCCACGTAGGTCGCGGCTTCAGTCGGCAGCCCGTAGTGAGCGCAGGCGGCGAGCAGCATGCCGGGCCCCGGTTTGCGCCAGGCAAGGTCAGCGGACGGGCGGAGATCGAGGGAGCCGGCGCCCCGGCACAGGGCGATCTCGATGTCCCGGTAATCCGCATCGGACAGCTCGAGGCGGCCATCGCCGATCGCCACGAACCAGGGCACGGGCGCGAGCGGCGCCAGCGAGTCCGCGATGCGAGCCAGCCGCGCGCCCAGACGTGCCGGATCGGGGTACTTGCTGCGCCCCGTAGCGGTTCGCCAGGCAGGACCTGCCTGGTTCGTAGCCACCGCCAGGGCGTGCCCCTGGCCGGCGAGCTCGTCCAGCTTCGCGGAAACTCCGGGCAGCACATCCACCCGATAGCGCGTCACCAGCGTGCTGTCAAGATCGAAAACATAGAGCATCGCGCCTACCCTCCCCGCTGACGTAGCGCTTCGTAGAGCGCGATGGACCCCGCCGCCGCAGCGTTGAGCGAGTTGATGTGGCCGTGCATCGGCAGACGCATCAGCCAGTCGCACCGCTCGCGCACCAGGCGCCGGAGGCCGTCACCCTCGCTGCCAACCACGATGCCCAGAGGGCCGGTTAGGGATACCTCAGTGACAAGCCGTGCGCCGGCAGCATCCTCGAGACCGGCGACCCAGATGTCGTGGGACCCCAGTCGCCCGATCTCCTGCGCCAGATTGGTCACCCGCGCGATCAGGAGGTGCTCGGCCGCACCGGAGGATGTGTTCACGGTCGCCGGCGTGATACCGGCGGCCCGCCGGGACTGCACGACCACCCCGTGCACGCCCGCGGCCTCAGCGGTCCGGATCAAACTACCCAGGTTGTGGACGTCCTGGATCAGGTCCAGCAGGAGAAGCAGGGGCGCCTCGTTGCCCTCATTCGCGAGCGAGAGCATGGTCTCGACATCACCATAGGGATAGGGCGACGTGTCGAGCACAACGCCTTGATGTTGATCGGTACCGGCCAACCGGGCCAGATCGACCTTCGGCCTGCGGGCGACGGACACACCGTGGTGATCGGCCAGAGAGAGAATCTCATCGAGGATGGTGCTCTGCGCCGCACCCTCCGCCAGGATCAGACCACGCGGGTGGCGGCGAGCGGCACGCAGTGACTCACGTATCGCCTGACGCCCGTACAGCGTCTCGCGCACGCCGTCAGCTGCCCTGCAGCTGCCAGGATGGACCGTGCGGGCCGTCCTGCACAGCGACGCCCATCTCATCCAGCTTGGCACGAATTGCGTCGGCCTTGGCCCAGTCGCGCTCAGCCACATAGTCGGCGCGCACGTCCAAGAGGGCCTCGATCAGTTGCTCAACCAGTTTGCCGGTACCCGAGAGCTCGATTCCCTCCGGCAGTATCCCCAGAACGCCGCCCGCCAGGTCGTGGAACAGCTTGTCGAGGGTTGACAGCGTCCCAAGACTGACCTCGCGGTCCGAGGCCAGCGTACGGTCTACATCCTCGACGAGCCGGAAGACCACGCTGAGCGCCTGAGCTGTGTCGAAGTCACTGTCCATTGCGTCGCTGAAGTCCTGACGGTAATCCGGCAACACAGTGGCGCCGGAAAAGGCCGCCGTGCCGGCGCCGGTCGACGGCAGCGTCTCCTGCATCCGCCAGCGCAGGTGTCTCACGGTCTGGTGCAGGTAGTCAACGTGACGCTGTGCGGCCAGCAGAGCCTCGCGCCGGTACTCGGAAATCTCGCGATAGGGCTGGGAGAGCAGGAAGTAGCGGATGACCTCCGGTGCATAGAGCTTGAGGGCGTCCTTGATCGTCAGGTGGTTGCCCAAGGCACGGCTCATCCGCCGGCCGGCAACCCGCAGGTCGCCGACAACCAGCCAATACTTGGACGGCGCGACGCCGTTCCGCGCGTAGCCCTGTGCCGTCTGCCGAGCCATCTGTGACACGAGATGGGTTGTGCCACCGCCGTGGATGTCGAAGGTCTTGCCGAGATAGGCTTCGGCAATGACCGAGTTTGCCACGTGCCAGCCGGCATGCCCCACACCCCACGGGCTCTGCCAATCCAGGGACCCAGCCTCCCCCTGCGAACGCCAGAGAGGAAAGTCAGAGAGAGCCTTCCTGCCGTCGTCCCCGACCTGCTGAGAGGCCGTCACTGCGGGCAGGAGTCTGGCATAGTCCCCGGCCCGGTCGGCGGCGAAGTAGACGCCGCCATCGACCACGTAAGCAGCTCCCGAGGCAACGAGGTCCTCTATCCACGCGATGATCGAAAGCACCTGACACGACGCTCGGGGAGAGCTGTTGGGCCGCACCACGCCGAGGGTGTCCATATCGTCGTGGAAGCTCCAGATGTAGCTGTCGACCAGTTCCATAGGCGTGATGCCAACGCGCCGGGCTGTATCAGAGAGACGCCGCTCCTCCTCCCGCGACATCTGTCCCAGGTCCGCAAAGCTGCGAACACAGCGCACCTGATAGCCGCGGAAAGCCAGATAGCGCGAGATCACGTCCACGGCGACATAGGTCTTGGCGTGGCCCAGGTGTGCGTGGTCGTAGACCGTGGGCCCGCTGACAAAGACGCGGACCTGTTCGCGATCAACCGGTCGGAACCGTTCGAGCTTACCTGAGAGGCGATTGTAGACTCGGAGCGCCACGTCGGCCTCCTTCCTGCGCGGCTAGCCGGACTCGGTCGGGCGGGCAAAGATCATGCGGCCCGCAGCAGTCTGGAGAACCTTGTTGACGACGACGCTGATGGTCTTGCCGATATCGGCGACGCCGTCCTCCACAACCACCATGGTGCCGTCATCGAGATAGCCGACGCCCTGATTGTACTCCTTGCCCTCCTGGAGGACGTGAATCGTGAAGGTTTCGCCGGGCAGGAGCACCGTCTTCACAGCGTTCGCCAACTCGTTGACGTTGAGCACCTGGACCGACTGGAGCTCGGCCACGCGGTTGAGGTTGTAGTCGTTGGTCAGGATTGCTGCATCCATCTGCTTCGCCAGCGCGATCAGTTTGTCATCAACCTCGCGCACCATCGGCTTGTCATCGTCAACCAGGTGAACGGGGACCGGCGACTCTTCCTGAAGCTGACGGAGTATCTCCAAACCCCGCCGGCCGCGATTGCGGCGCAGCGTATCGGCCGAGTCGGCTACATGCTGGAGTTCGTTGAGGACAAAAAGCGGGACGATGAGGTCACCCTGGATGAAACCGGTCCGGCAGACGTCGGCGATGCGGCCGTCGATAATGACGCTGGTGTCCAGCAGCACACCGTGCGCGGGACGCGCCTCCGCGCTCTCCTCGGTGCCATCGGACGAATCCCTGGACGAGAAGCGGTCACGGACGGCGTGGATGAGGTCGGGTCGCGCGATCATGATGGTGAGCCCTGCATAGCCGAAGGCTGCGGCGATGATGAACGGGAGGAACTGGCCCAGCGGAGCCGGCAGCTGCGATACGGGATAGGCCGCAATGGCACCGAAGGCCAGGCCAACGAAGAGACCGATAGCGCCCGAGAGGATGATCTGGGCCGGTATCTTCTCGGCGTTGTCCAGGAAACGGCGGAAGCGGTTGAAGGGGCGCAGCACAAGCCGAGGTGTGAAGACCCAGCCGATGATGGCGCCGGCAAGGCCGGCCAAGCCCATGGCAACCTGATATCCGATCGCCGGGATGCCGGGGAGAAGGGCTACCTGGGCACCCAGTGCGACGCCGACCGACGCGAGCACCAGGGCTCCGAGGATACGCAATGTCAGTGTGACCTGTTTTGGGCTCATATAAGTCCTCCGGAAATGAAAGAGGGGACGACCATGGCAGGCCGCCCCCGGGATAAAGGCATGCATCAACTCAAGGGCCGTGGTGCCGGGCACTGTCAGAACAACAGCCAGGCACGAATAAGGTAAGCCGAGCAACCACCCAGACCACGACGCCGACAACGAGATAATGCAGAGATAAGGCCATCACCTGCTTCGATCGCGATGGTATCACAGTCATTTGGGATGTCAAAGTGTTGACTTTGGCTTCCGTTCTTTATATAGTGAATCCGAGCAAGCCGTGTGTAAGGAGATTGCCATGGCCCGTTGTCCTGAATGCGGACACAGACTGACGCTGGCGAAGGCCCCCGCGCGCTGGGACCACATATACTGTGGGTCGTGTCGCGCCGAGCTGGAAGTCCTCAACACGATGCCCCTCGAGCTGGAAGCCGTGTTCGACTTCGAGGACGCGGATCTCATTGCCGAGCTGGTTGACGAGCTCGACCAAGGCGACGAGCTGGAACACGACGTCACGGCCTGGACCCAGGACGACGATGGTGACTCCCCAGACGAGGCGGAGGCCGAGGAAGAAGAGGACGACACTGACGAAGAAGAGTCGGACGTGGACGAAGACTCAGAAGACGAAGAAGAAGAGGTCAGCGTCGACACTGACGCCTGGTAGCCGCGCCGTCAGACCCCTGGCGCTCCCCCACAAAACAAACAGGCCATCGATTCCTCGATGGCCTGTCTCTGTTGCCGACTGTCGGGTCGGACTACCCGGAGCGGCGTGAAAGCACGAAGAGCACGGCCACGGCGATTGCCAGCGCCAGCACGATGAACCCGCTGACGCGCAACACGACGTTGAGCACATTGGTCACGCCGGAGCCGCCACCGTCCGCGCCAGCGTCCTCGGTCGGGGGCACATCCGTCTCGCCGGCGTCAGGCAATACGCCGTCCCCTTCGGGGAGCGCGCTGCCGTCTCGGGCGTAGGCCAACTCCAGGTTCAGGACCTGGTCCGTCCCCAATACGAAGTTCCACTGCCCACCGTCCGTGAGCGCATACCCCGGAGGCGGCGCGTGTCGCAGAATGTAGTTGCCGGGCTCGAGGTCGTTGAAGCACCAGGGCTCGCTGATACCATCGGTCGTGTAGTTGTCGACCGGACCGCTCTGCGACAACATGTTGATCTGAGCGTTGGGCAGGAGCATCTCACCATCCGCGGCCTGCCGGAACATATCGCTGTTGCCATCGTAGAAGGCCAGCACACAGACCGACGCCTTGCCGGCGGCAGGGGCTCCGGGCGAATCTCCACCACCCGGCTGATCGGGCGCCGGATCCACCGGCTGCTCGGCCTCCGTCGTTGCCTCGGGTTGAGGCTGCGGCGTCGGGGTCGGGATGGCGTCGCCAGAGAGTGCGATCACGATCTCTTGTCCGATGGAAAGCAGGCTGGCCGAGGTCAGGTTGTTGAGATCGTAGATATCCTGCACGTCCACATCGTACGCCAACGAGATACCGAAGAGCGTGTCGCCGCTGACAACCGTGTGCACGATGGCGCCATCAGGACGCGGCGTGGGCGTGAACTGCGGCGTGGGCGGGATTGCGGCCGTGGGCGGCGGAGGCTCGGGGGTCGCCGTGGGCGGCTCGGCCGCCGTCAGCATGGTCAGGCTCATGTCGTCAAAGTAGGCGTCGTTGTGCTTGAGATCCCACTTACCGTAGGCCTTGACGAAGAGCGTGGCAGCGCCTGAGGCACCGACAGTCGCCTGCACGGGACCTACCTTGCCGAAGGTGTCATAGTTGAAGTACGGGGAACTCCAGACGATGTTCCCGGAGAAGGGGTCTGTCCCACCATTGGGGTCGATACCGACCTGGAAATAGAAGGCGTAGGGATCGCCACACGAGAGGGGAGGACTATCGTCACCGCAGGACCAGGCGTGCGCATAGAACGCCCCCTCGACCTGTGAGCCTTCCGGGATGTTGCGGACTACCTGATAGTAGCCGGCGTTCTGCTTACCGAAAAAGGTGAAGCACATGCCACTGTAGTAGCCGTTGTGGATTCGGTCGGGGTCACCGTTGAACGGCGCCTCATTAGGTATGACCTTGCACTCGGGTCGCTTGAACTCACCCTCGGCCCACCACGTCACCCATCCCTCGGGGGTGAAGATCTCGCCGTATTGCGCGCCGGTGAAAGTGTCGCGCGTCCAGTTGCCGGAGTTGGGCAAGTCGTTGTCGAGTGATCGCCCAATGCCCTCGAGGCCAGGGTTGGCCAGTAGATTAGTGCCAGGGGTCTGGCGATCCGGGCTCGCGATCTCTGCAGCCCCAACCGCCGTCGCCGGGAGCAGCGCCACCAAGGCGAACGCCACCAATGCCAGCGACGCTGCCGCCTTGAGCTTCTTACCGACCATAGTCTGTGCCTCCTTGGAACTGCACCCAGTTCAGCAGCCCCGTCATCTTGAGTGAACTCTCAACTGTGACCCGACATAACCGACCGCCAGCCTCGCAGGACTGCTGGAACCGGCGGCGATCTTGGGTTGTGGTCACGGAGAGGATGGCGAATACGCGGCGATTATATCATAGCGACCTATGTTGTCAACGAACCTGCCGGGCGCTATACTCCTTGACGATGAGGGAGCCATCGCTGCACGACGCGACCACGACGCGCCCAGGGAGGTGGGTGGTACCCTTCGGCGTGTTCGCAATTTCACTGCTGCTCACCCTCCCCTTCCGGAGCCTCAGCCTCGACGACTTCGACAGCTACAGCTTCGCGCTGGCCCTCGACGACTACGACCTGGCGCTGCAACAGCCGCAGCCACCCGGCTTCCCTGTCTACATCGCGTTGGGCCGGATGGTACGTCTGATCTGCCCGGAGCCAAGGACCGCCCTGACGCTCGTCAGCGCCGTGAGCGGCGCCGGCGCCGCGATGCTGGTCGCCCTGCTGGGCCGGCTCATCGCGCCGCGCCTTCCAACAGTTGCCTACCTGGGCGCGTTCCTCTACGCGCTGACGCCGGTCGCCTGGCTCACGGCGGGGAAAGCACTGAGCGATGGACCGGGTGTCGCCTTCACCCTCTGGAGTCTCTACCTATGGCTGCTCTGGTGGTCGACGCCTCGGCCGGCAAACACCCGCCCTGTCCCGCTGCTGGCTGCCGTGATCACCGGCTTGTCGCTGGGGGTGCGTCCGCAGAATGCCCTGCCCGTCGCAGTGCTGGTGGTGGCCCTGTGCCTCTCCGATATCGCCCACAGACGCCGGATTGGGCCCTGGGTGGGCGCCACGGTGCTGGTGATCGCCACCTGCCTGGCGTGGCTCGTCCCGACTGCAGCCAGCGCCGGCGGACTTGGCGCCTACGTGGCGACCCTGCGCGACCACGCTGCCCACGTCCAGCGGGCCGACTCGCTCATCGGCATGGCGCTTCCCCTCGGGCAGGCCCTGCGTATACGGCTGATTGCTCTGGGCGATGTCCTGCTGATGTCACTGGCCGGCACCGGCCTGCGGGCTGCGTCTACGACGGCGGAGACGCTGCGTCTGGTGGCACCGGCGATCGTCATCCTGCCGGGCCTCCTCTGGGCTGGCCGGCGGCGAAGTGCCACCCGCCTGCTCGCCCTCTGGCTTCTGGTCGCGCTGACGCAGGTCTTCGTGCTGGAGACGCTGGATCGTCCCCGATTGCTGCTGCCCGTCATACCGCCGCTGGCTCTCCTGGTCGCCTCGGGCTGGCATCGCCTGATCGCCAGGACTCGCGTCCGGCCCGCGATCCTGTGCGCCTTGATCCTCGTGCTGCTGGTCCAGGGCGTCCCGTGGGTGAGTCTGCTCTCCACCGTCGCGGCGCCGCCCGCGCAGGCCACGGCCTACATCCGGGACCACTTCAGCCAAGACCGAACGTTCGTGGCAGCGGCGGGATCGTTCCGAGCGGCACAGGTGGCGCTCGCTGACTACCACCTAGCCTATCTCTACACCTTCGATCCGGCTACCGTGGCTAGGACACTCGCCTCAGGCGTGGATACCGTCGTGGTGATCGATCGCGATCAGTTCACGTCCGACGCGATGGCCGTGCTGAGCGGGGATGGCGCGCTGGTGACATTGGAGGACAGGACCTTCACACGCGACCGCAGGGTACACACACAACACGACCAGGTGCGCGTACAGGTGCTCGTGCGGCCCGAGCTTGTCCCACTCGGGGCCCGCGCCCTGCCGCCCGACGGGTGCCTGGACCTGGGCACGGACGGCGACGGGCGCCACCTAGGCATCGGGTGGTACCGAGCCGAGGAGATTGCCGGAACGTGGGGTCGCTGGGGCGGCGCAGAGCAGGCTAGCACGGTGCGTTTCGTCTGGCCCATGACCGGTCCGGTCACCCTCCGGCTCCGGGCCACGGCGTACCCGGCGGGGCAGTCGGTGGGCGTCACCATCGACGATGTGAGCCTCGGTGTATACGCGTTGGCGCCGACGTGGTCCAGCCTGGACGTGGCAGTGCCCGCGGGGACCGCCGAGCCGGGGGATGTCGTCATCCTCACGTTGGATCACGCGATGGCCTCGTCCCCGTTCGAGGAGACAGAAGGTGCCAGCTCCGACAGACGAACGCTGACCGCGGCCTACGACACGATCTGCCTGGTCGGGAGGTAGACTAGACGTCCGAGGGGAACCAGCACAGGGCGTCGGGATCGACCCACACGGTGACGGCATCGCCCACAGCGGGCACGGGTTGTGAGGATGCCAAGCTCAGCGACAGGGTCTGCTCGCCGATACTCAGGCGCAGCTTGGTGCGACTCCCCAGGAAGGTAGCCCGGCTGACGGCCGCGTCGAAGGCGTTGAGGCGTGCGATCGCATCCTCAAGATGCACGGCCCACGTGGGGATCAGCACTGTTCCCTCCTCAGGAAGGCCCGCCGGACCACGTCCGGACTCGCATGCATCGGCGCCGAGCATCAGAGTCCCCATCGCCGTCTCCACGTGCGCGGCGTCCATCCTGACACCCGCCACCAGGTTGGTCAACCCCAGGAAGCGCGCCACCCACGGCGATGCAGGCCGGCGGTAGATACCGTGCGGCGTGCCGACCTGGGCGACGCCGCCTTCGTGGAGAAGCGCCACCCGGTCCGCCAGCGCGAAGGCCTCCGCCTGATCGTGGGTGACCGAGATGGTGGTGACACCGACCCGTCGTAGGATCGCCTCCAGGTCCTCGAGCAGCCGCTCACGCAGGTTGCGGTCCAGCGACCCCAGGGGCTCGTCGAGGAGCAGGAGACGGGGCTCCGGAGCCAGGCTGCGCGCCAGCGCGACCCGCTGCCGCTCGCCCCCTGACAGCTGCACAACGCTGCGACCACCAAAGTCAGACAAACCCACCAGGTCTAGCATCTCTGTCACGCGGGCACGGATCGCGGACCTGGGCCGGCCCCGCATCCGCAGGCCAAAGCCGACATTCTCCGCCACGGTGCGGTGGGGGAAGAGCGCATATTCCTGGAACATCAACACAATGGAGCGCTCGTGGGCCGGAATTCGGGTCACGTCCCGCCCGTCCAGCAGGACACGCCCCGACTCGCAGGGCTCCAGCCCGGCGATGATGCGCAGCAACGTGGTCTTGCCGCTGCCGGAGGGCCCCAAGAGGCTGATGATCTCGCCCCGATCCACGTGCAGCGAGACACCGGACAACAACGGCGCGCCGTCATAGGTCTTGTAGATGCTATCGACATGTAGCAGGTTCATAGGTATGCCGGACTCAGAAGGCCTGTGATCCCTGGGGCCGGAGCCGCTCGATGGCGGCGAAACCGGCGACGCAAACCGCCATCAGCACGGTCGACATGGCCAGCGCCTGACCGTAGTTGAGGGCGCCGGGCCGGGACAGGAAGCGGTAGATGGCGATGGGTACGGTCGGCAGCTCGGGTCGTGCGATCATCGAGGTAGCGCCAAACTCGCCCATCGATATCGTGAACGCATAGACGGCGCCGACAGCCAGTGCCCGCCACACGATGGGCAGATCCACCTCAATGAGCCGTCGCAGTGGCGGTGCACCGAGAAGCGCGGCAGCCTCGCGGAGCCGTGGCTGGATCGATTGGAGCGCCGGGAGCACACTGCGCACAACGAAGGGCAGGGCGACCAGCGCGTGGGCGCAGACGATCAGCAGGACCGTGCCGCGAAGGGCCAGCGGCGGTCTATCCATGGCGATGAGATAGCCGAGCCCTAGAGTGACCGCGGAGGTGCCCAACGGGAGCATGAAGAGCGCATCGAGCATCCAGCTCTCGCGCTGCCGGTACAGAGCCAGGGAGGTGGTCAGTCCCAAGACCAGCACCAACCCGGTCGCCGCGAAAGCGATCCGGAGCGAGTTACCCACGGCCTCTAGCGGCGGCACATAGAAGACACCCTGCTGAGGGTCCTGGAAGAGCGCACCGTAGTAGGTAAGCCCTGCGCTGAACGACCGCGTGACGACCGACAGCAGTGGTAGCACCAGCAGCACAAGCATCACGAGGACATTGGCGACGACCAGCGCGATCTCCGCCGGCGTCCGCGGTCGTCGCACTGTCGTCCACGCCGGCTGCAGATCCAGCGGGCGGCTGACGCGCCGCTGCAGTCGGGCGTAGGCTACCGTCAGCGCCAGGGTGAAGAGTATCTGGACCAGCGACAACGCCGCAGCCAACGGGAGGTTCGCGAAGTTGATGGTCTGCCGGTAGATTTCAACCTCCAGTGTGGCAAACCGGGGCCCGCCCAGCACCAGGACAACGCCAAAACTGGTAAAACAGAAGATGAAGACCAGGAGACCGGCAGTGGTGATGGCGGGCATCAGCAGGGGCAACGTCACCTCGCGGAAAGCCCGCAGCGGGGAGGCGCCCAGGGTGCGCGCTGCCTGCTCGAACCGGGGATCGAGCGTAGACCAGAAGGCGCGCACCATCCTGACGACCACCGTGTAGTTGTAGAAGACGTGAGCGATCAGAATGGCGCTCAGCGTGTAGCGAAGATCGAGACCCAGCACGCGATTGAGCAAGGAGCTCGGCCCAAGTACCGTGTTGAAGGCTGCGGCCACGACCACAGTCGGCAGCACAAAGGGCACCGTGCCCAGGGCCTGGATGACCCGCTTGCCGGCGAAGCTGTAGCGGGCGAAGACGTAGGCCCCGGGAAGCGCCAGCGCGAGGGTGAGCCCTGTGGACACAACGGCCTGCCCGAACGTGAAGCCGATGATTCGCAGGTTGCCGGCGGAGAGCAATCGCGACGCCACAGCCTGTAGTGATGCCTGCGTCTGAGCAGCCAGACTGGCCCGGCCGATCTCCACCAGCGGGTAGATGTAGAAGACCGACAGGTAGAACACCGGCAGTGCCAGCAGCACCAAGCCGGTGGCAAGGCGCCGGGCTCGGGCGTCCACCTGTCGTCCGCTCATCTCAGATCGCCTACCTCAGCACAAGATCGCGCCAGGCTGTGATCCAAGCCTCGCGGTTCTGCTCGATCCTGTCCGCCGCGACCGTCACGGGCGCCTCGGCCATCACAGCGTGCGTCGCGAAGACCTCGGGCAGCTCGACGTTCTCGTTGACGGGGAAGACCCACATGTGCAGCGGGATGTCGGCCTGGAAGGTCTCACCAGCCACAAACGAGACAAAGGCCTCGGCCAGCTCACGGTTGTTCGCATTCTTGAGCACGCCGGCGAACTCGATCTGGCGATAGCAGGTCCGCGGCGCCACGACAGCAGCGGTCGGGGACTCGTCAATCGGCGTCTCGCTGTAGTAGACCTCGGCGGCGGGGCTGGTGGCATAGCTGACCACGATCGGCCGGTTGCCGGGTACGAACTCGCCGTAGTAGGCCGTATCCCAACTGTCGACGACCAGGACATCGTTCTCGTCGAGACCCCGCCAGTAGTCCAGATACCCCGGCTCGCCAAAGAGCCCAACCGTCGCTAGCAGGAAGGCCAGACCCGGCGAGGATGACATCGGGCTCTCCACCACAAGGAGCCCCCGGTACTCGGATCGCGTCAGATCCGCCAGGGACGTGGGCACGGCGAGTGCGTTCTCAGCGAAGTACGCGCGGTTGTAGTTGAGGCAGACATCGCCATAGTCGACGGGCGTGACCCGGTGCTCGGGGTCGAGCTCGTAGACGTCGGGAATCGCGGCGAGCTCGGGAGCCTCATAGGGCTCGAAGATGCCCGCGTCCAGGGCCCGGCTGAGAAAGGTGTTGTCGATCCCGTACAGGACGTCGGCCTGAGGGTTCTCCTTGCTCAGGATGGCCTGGCTGACCATCTGACCGGTGTCGCCGGCGTCCAGGAACTGCACCATCACATCGTGCTCGGCCTCGAAGGCCGCGATCACCTCTTCACTGATATCGAAGCTGCTGTAGGACATCACCCGCAGCTGTGCAGTCATCGGCCGTGTCGGTACAGCCGTCGGTGCCGCCGGGAGCTGTGCGCCGGTGCCACAGCCCGCCAGAACCACCGCCAACAGGACCGTAGCCAAGATCCATCGGTTCATCCGTCCAATCCTCCACTTGCGCTCAGTGTTGCGGTCGGCAACGACCGCTCGTGGTAGCACCAAAGCAGGCCCTCCCGCACCGAGACCGTCGCGGTATCCGAGAGGAATCGGTTGCTCACACCGCGGGCAGGACCAAAGTCCAGCGTCTCATCGGCCAGGGGATAGACCAGTCCGCCTGTGGAGACGCCGTGCGCCGCCCCCCCGAGCGGGATCAGGGAGAGCGTGTCGTCGGGAGCGCCGCTGATGGTCAGCGACTCTCCGGCGCGGATCACCTGTATCTCCCACCGGCCCGCGGCCATCCATACACGGCGCCCCGCAAGCGCCGGATGTCCCAACAAGAGCACGTTGGCCTGCGCCTGATCCGGTCGCCCGCCGAGAGCGCCGAGAACGACAATCTCGCTGACGGCGGGCTGGGAGACGGCCCACAGAAGCACCAGCTCCAGGTCGGTCTCGTCCTTGGCCACGGGCGCAGTGTGGAACGCCGTGTCGGTCGCCGCGAGCCGCCGGCGCAGACCAGGATCCAGCGAATCCATATCCCCGATGACGTGTTGCAGACCTGCGCCCGCTGCGAGGGCATGGCGTGCGCCACCGTCGGCCGCCACCAGACAGTCGCCCGGCCGAGCCCACTGGGCCGCATCCGCCTTCGGGTCCGACATGTCGCCATTGGCGAAGACCACCATCCGCATCGTTACATCCCTCCCGCCGGGGCCATATCGCCGGCTCCCCGTCCAGCCGACACATGCAAAAGTCCCCGAGTGCCTGGGGCCACTCGGGGACTTGATCGTCACGCGCACTCCCTCCGCTGGCATAGTCCAGATCAGGTTCTAGGGTCGGTGTGGGACAACACCCTCTCAGCCCGTACTCGGGCTCCCCCGGCTCTCTGCAGTTGCTAGGTTGGTAACGTACAGGCCCATTATAGCAGCCGGGAGTCTTCTGTAAACCCGTGATCCAGGTATAATGGCGCCCCAAGTCGGCCAAGAAGGAGCAGTACCCATGAAGACCATCGTGATGAAGTTCGGGGGAACTTCAGTCGGAAACGCCGACGCCATCGCACAGGCAGCACGCCTGGTGCAGGCCGGCACTCAGGACTGGGACCGCGTAGTGGTTGTCGTCTCCGCCATGCGTGGGGTTACCGACGCACTGATCCAGGGCGCGCAGACCGCCGCCCAAGGTGACGAGGAGACCTATCGGTCCATCGTCTCCGACCTCCGTGTGCGCCACACGCTGGCCGTCGCCGAGCTCGTCACCGACCCCGCCGGCAGGACTGCGATCCTCAAGACCGTCGACGCACACCTGGACGAGTACGCCGCCTTCTGCGGCAGCGTCCACGTCCTGGGCGAGATCACCCCCCGTGCGATGGACACGATCAGCTCCCTGGGCGAGAAGATGAACGCCCGCATCGTCGCCGCCCACCTGGACGCACAGGGATGCGCGGCGCGACCCGTCGACGCGACCGAGCTGATCGTCACCGACGACTGTTTCCAACAAGCAGCGCCGCAGATAGCCGAGACGACGGAGAAGGTACAACAGAACCTCGTGCCACTGCTTGACGCGGGCGTGACGCCCGTGGTGACGGGCTTCATGGGCGCCACAGCCGATGGGATCACAACGACATTGGGGCGCGGCGGCAGCGACTACAGCGCCTCGATCCTCGGCGCGGCACTTGCCGCCGACGCGGTCTGGACGTGGACCGATGTGGACGGCGTGCTGACGGCGGACCCGCGTATGGTCCCCGAGGCCCGCATCATCCCCGAGCTATCCTACAGCGAGGTGGGAGAGCTGGCCTATTTCGGGGCCAAGGTGCTCCACCCCAAGACGATCCGACCCGTGGTCGAGAGCGGTATCCCCTTGTGGGTGAAGAACACGTTCAATCCCACCTGTCCGGGGACCAGGATCGTCGCAGAGCCCAAGAGCACGCCGGGCACGGTCAAGGCCGTCACGGCGATCCCAGGTCTGAGCATGGTGACGGTCGAGGGGCGTGGCATGATGGGCGTCCCCGGCATCGCCGCACGCACCTTCTCCGCGGTGGCCAGTCAGGACGCCAGCGTGCTGATGATCTCGCAGGCCTCTTCCGAGCAGTCCATCTGCTTCGTGATTCCCTCGGACGATGTCCCCGCCGTGATCGCAGCGCTGGAGGAGGAGTTGGCGCTGGAGCTGACACGCCGTGACATTGAACGGGTGTGGGCCATCGACGGCGTGGTGATCATCTCCGCCGTGGGCGCCGGCATCCGCGGGACGCCGGGCGTCGCCGCCCGCCTCTTCTCAGCCCTGTCGGGTGCCGAGATCAACATCATCGCCATCGCGCAGGGCTCCTCCGAGTGCAGCATCTCGCTGGTCGTCGACGGCGCGCAGGCCAGCCAGGCCGTCCGGCAAATCCACCACGAGGTGATCAACCATGCCAGTGCGTGAGAAGATACCGGTCGCCATCCTGGGCGCCACTGGGGCCGTGGGTCAGCGATTCGCCCGGCTATTGGCCGGTCATCCCTGGTTCGAGGTAGCTGCCGTTGCAGCCTCCGAGCGGAGCGCAGGACGGCGCTATGTCGACGCCTGTCAGTGGGTGATCCCCGGCGATCCACCCGCCGGCATCGCGGAACAGGTCTTGCAGCCGCTGGAGCCCAACCTGCCCGCGCGCATCCTCTTCTCGGCTCTGCCGACGCCGGTGGCGAGAGAAATCGAGCCCGCATTCGCCGCAGCCGGCTACCTGCTCTGTTCGAACGCCTCAGCCTATCGCAACGTGCCCGATGTGCCCCTGCTGATCCCCGAGATCAACGGCGATCACGTGGGCCTGGTGGAACACCAACGAGCCCAGCGCGGCTGGCCCGGGCTGATCGTGACCAGCCCCAACTGCACCGTCACCGGCCCGGCGATGGCACTCAAGCCGCTCCACGAGGCGTTTGGCGTCCGCAAGGTCTTTATGTCGTCGATGCAGGCCACCTCGGGCGCCGGCTACCCCGGTGTCGCCTCGCTGGACATCCTGGACAACGTGGTCCCCTACATCCCCGGCGAGGAGGAGAAGTTCCAGCAGGAGCTGTGCAAGCTCCTCGGCGCCTTCAGCGGGGACGGAATCGTGGGACCTGAGATCACCGTGAGCGCCCACGCCAACCGCGTGCCGGTCCTGGATGGGCACACGGTCAGCCTCTCGGTAGGATTCGACCAGCCGCCCACCCCGGAGGAGGCCATGGTCGTCCTGCGGGCCTATCGGCCAGCGGTCGGCGGTCTACCCAGCTCACCCGACCAGCTCATCTTCGTGCGCACGGAGCCGGATCGTCCCCAGCCACGCCGGGATCGGGATGCAGCCGGCGGGATGGCCGTGAGCGTGGGACGCGTGCGGCCGTGCCCGCTGCTCGACCTGCGGATGACCACGGTCGTGCACAACACGCTCCGCGGCGCGGCCAGCGGCGCCGTCCTGAATGCCGAGCTGCTGGTCTCGGCCGGCTACGCCTAGACTCGCGCCACGCGACGGGCTTCCGACGCTCACCAACGGAGATAGTGTATGAAGAACTACGGACTGGCGACCGTCTCGGACTTCCTCGGCGACAACATCGTGTACCGCAACCTGCAGCCCATGGACCCGCGGCTGCCGCGCTTTGCCGAGATGTCGGCATCCCTGGGCATGACGACGTCCACGACGCCACGCAAGAGCGAGCCGGACTACGCGCGGGTGATGGCGCACCTCCTGCAGCGCGCTGCAGCGCTCGATGGCAGTGGCGCCGGCATCCGCCACCTGGTCTATGTGGGCGACACGCGACTCAATGACGGCACGGCCTTCGCCAATCTGTGCGAGGCCGGTGGCTGGTTGGGCATCGCCTTTATCGGCTCCGAGAGAGTAGAAGACCCCGTCGAGCGCGAGATCGTCCAGAAGCGCAGCCAGACCCTCTACCTCGCCAACCGCTGGTCGCTGCTCGACGACTTCCACGCGGTCTGCGGGCGCAGAGGCGTGAGCTTCGGCAGCGATACAGCCGTGATCCTGGACCTGGACAAGACCACGCTGGGTGCTCGCGGCCGCAACGACCACGTCATCAACGCCGCCCGTCTCGAGGCCGTGCGACAGACTGTGCAGACATTGCTGGGGTCGGCCTTTGACGCGGGTGAGTTCGAGACCAGCTACAACATGCTCAACCAGACCGAGTTCCACCCCTTCACGACCGACAATCAGGACTACCTGGCCTATCTGTGCTTGATCCTGGGGAGCGATCTCTACGAGCGACAGGGGCTGGTCACCGATATCCGTATGGGGACGCTGGCGCGCTTCACCGACTTCCTCGACGCGGTCGAGGCCAGGGCCGTCGAGCTCCCGGAGGGCCTGGGTCGCCTCCACGACGACATCTACAAGCGGGTGAAGGCCGGCGATGCAACGCCATTCAAGGCGTTCCGCTTCAACGAGTTCCTCACGACGGTGGGGCGGATGGGCACGCCGCGTGACGGGGCAGACCTCGCCACCCGCCTGGCCGAGGAGATACTGCTCACGCAGGAGGCCCGCGAGGCAGCACTGGCGTGGCGCGAGACCGGGGCGCTGCTCTTCGGCCTCTCCGACAAGCCCGATGAAGCGTCGGTGCCGTCGGCGGCGCAGGCCGCACAGGGATATGCGCCGATCCACCGCACGCCGACACACGCCGTGGGCGCCGGTCCGGCTGGAGCCTGATGGTCATCGGCCACATCGGCATCTCGCTGTTGCAGCACAGCCTCCTGGACGCCGACCTGGTACCCATCGTCGCGGGCGGACTGTTCCCGGACGCGCTGGACAAGACGCTGTGCCAGGTGATGAAGCTGACGCCCAGCGGCCGGATGTGGGGCCACACGGCCCTCAGTGTCGTGATCACGACGACCCTGGTCGCCGCTCTGGCCGGGACGCGTCCGGCGCGGGACTGGCTGTTGGGCTACACGGGACACCTCGTCGCCGACGGCGACGGCCCCGTGCCGTGGTGGTACCCGTTCCGCACCTATAGCTTCGAACCCTCTCCGGGCTTCCTGGAGATGCTGCACAGATTCACCGACAACCGCCGCGCGGTGGCCGCCGAGTTCGGCCTGCTGGCGGTGGGTCTGGTGGCCTGGGCGGCCCGTAGCCGCCGGCGCGGTCGATAGAACCGGGGGGAGCCCGGCATTTCCCAAAGAGTAAGGAGCTGACTATGGGCTACAGCAGTTGGCTTGAGTGCATCCGCGGCTGCGGTCGGCGGTATTCCATCTTCGACGTTGTCTACCACTGCGAAGACTGCGGTGGGCTGCTGGACGTCGAGCACGATATGGAGGCGCTGAGGGATCGAAGCCCTGCCGCGTGGATACAGCTCTTCGACCGCAGAATCAGGACCACGGAGTGGCCCTATGGCAGCGGGGTCTGGGGAAAGAAGGAGTGGGTCTGCCCTCAGGTAGACAACGAGAACGTCGTCTCCGTCTACGAAGGACACTCCAACTGTTTCTGGGCGGAGCGACTGGGCAAGCAGATCGGCGTCTCGGACCTCTGGGTTAAGCTCTGCGGCAACAGCCACACGGGCTCGTTTAAAGACTTGGGGATGACGGTCCTCGTCTCGGTGGTGCGCCAGATGATCGCCGAGGGCAGGGAGATACGCGCCGTCGCCTGTGCGTCGACGGGCGATACCTCGGCAGCGCTGGCGTCGTACGCAGCCGCGGCTGGCATCCCCGCCGTGGTCCTGCTGCCCCGTGGCAAGGTCTCGACAGCGCAGCTTATCCAGCCCATCGCCAACAACGCGCTCGTGCTGGCGCTCGACACCGACTTCGACGGCTGCATGGCCATCGTCAAACAGATCACCCAGGACAAGACGATCTACCTGGCCAACTCCATGAACGCGTTGCGCATGGAGGGCCAGAAGACCGTGGCGCTGGAGATCGTGCAGCAGTTCGACTGGCAGGTGCCGGACTGGATTGTGATCCCCGTGGGCAACCTGGGGAACGTGAGCGCCATCGGCAAGGGCTTCCTGATGATGAAAGAGCTGGGGCTCATCAACAAGCTGCCGCGTATCGCGTGCGCCCAGGCGGCCAACGCCAACCCGCTCTACCTGAGCTACAAGACCGGCTTCGCCGAGTTCAAGCCGGTGAAAGCTAAGCCGACGCTGGCCAGCGCCATCCAGATCGGGAATCCCGTGAGCTACGAGCGCGCGGTCAAGACACTTCGGATGTTCGACGGTGTGGTGGAACAGGTCACCGAGGATGAGCTGGCCAACGCGGTGGCGCAGGCCGATCGCACGGGTATGTACACGTGCCCGCACACCGGCGTGGCGCTGGGCGTGCTCTTCAAGATGGTGGCACGGGGCGAGATCAAGCAAGACGATCGCGTGATCGTCATCTCAACGGCGCACGGGCTCAAGTTCACCAACTTCAAGGTAGGCTACCATGACGGCACCCTCGCCGACGCCGTGTCGCGCCACCGCAACCCGCCCATCGATCTCCCGCCGACCTACGACGCCGTCCAGCGCGCCATCGACGGCGCAATCCAGTAGGGCTGGATGCAGGCTGTTGTCCTGCGCGAGCAGCCTCTATCGATGCTCGAGGCGGACAACAGTGCGCCGTTCTGCGCCAGCACTCCCTGTTCCACACGCTCCAGGCGGACAACAGTCCGCCGGCCTGCGAGCTGCTAGATGACCCCCAGCTCCTTGCCGATCTTGGCGAAGGCGTCGAGGCCATAGCCCAGATCCTCGTCCGACAGCGCCGCCGAGACCATGACGCGGATGCGGGCCAGCCCCTTGGGCACGGTCGGGAAGCCGAGCGCCATCGCGAAGACACCCTCATCGAAGAGCCGCCGGCTGAACGCCTTGGCCAGCTTCACATCGCCCAACATCACGGGCGTGATCGGCGTCACGCTGTTGCCGATGTCAAAGCCTAGTGCCGCCATCCCCGACTTGAAGGTCTCGGTATTCGCCCAGAGCCGATCAACCAGGTCGGTGGACGCCGTCAGGACCTTGACCGCGGCCAGACATGCCGCCGTGTCGGCCGCCGTCGTGGCACTCGAGAAGAGGAAGGGCCGCGCCTTCTGGCGCAGATACTCCACGATCACCCGCTTGCCGGCGATGACGCCGCCCACCACCCCAAAGGCCTTGGAGAAGGTGCCGATCTCCACGTCGAACTTGCCGTGCAAGCCGTAGTGATCGACGATGCCACGCCCTCCGCGCCCGACGACACCCTCGCCGTGCGCGTCATCGACCATCGTCATCAAGCCATAGCGCTCGGCGACCTCGTAGATGCCGTCCAGTGGCGCGATGTCGCCATCCATCGAGAAGACGCCGTCAGTCACGACCAGACCGCGCCGATACTGCGACAGATGTTCCTTGACCTTCGCTTCGAGGTCAGCGACGTCGCTGTGCTCATAGACGACGATCTTCGCGCGACTCAACCGCGCGCCGTCGATGATGCTTGCGTGGTTGAGTCGATCCGAGAAGATCACGTCCTCGCGGCCAACCAACGGCGGCAGCGCCGCCTGATTGGCCAGGAAGCCGCCCTGCAAGTAGAGCGCGTCCTCGACGCCCTTGAAGTCGGCGACCGCCCGCTCCAACGCCTGGTGCACCGAAAGCGTCCCGGCGATGGAGCGCACCGCGGTGGGGCCGACGCCGAAGTCGTCGATGGCCTGCGCGGCTGCCTGTCTCAGTCGCACGTCACCGGCCAGCCCGAGATAGTCATTGGTGCAGAGGTTGAGCACGCGCTTGCCATCCACCTGCATCCAGGCACCAGGCGGCGAGTCGATCACGCGCAGGTTGATGAACAGACCGCTCTCGCGCAGGGACAACAGCTCGTCCTCGATCCAGGTTAGCTTGGGTTCCGCCATGGCGCCTCTCCTATGTCACAAAGCTGAGTTGGGAACTCAGTATAGCATCCGCGAAGTGCCGCAACAACGGCACACCTGCGTCGTGTCGTGCGACATGTGTCATTCGGCACGACACTGTATCCTTCATTCATGAAATAGGATTGGGCGCCAAGAGGGCGCGCTCGATAGCGAGAGGCCAATCGAAGGCGTCGAGTGGATTGGGGGACTGACCGGCGGACCAGCGCGTGAAG
>Ga0180435_10001071_pt1 | contig 28701 bp, 32 predicted proteins | sample SS_ome_3_FD_132467 | JGI IMG/M metagenome (GOLD analysis project Ga0180435, IMG submission 132467) | Hypersaline lake sediment archaeal communities from the Salton Sea, California, USA - SS_3_S_1 metaG | ecosystem: Environmental > Aquatic > Non-marine Saline and Alkaline > Hypersaline >... | reverse complement strand
GGCCCGAGATCGAGGGGCTGACCGACGCGGCGCTGGACCGCGCGCAGGCGTTCTACGCCACCGTCAAGTCCGTGCCCGGCGCGCTGGCTGCCGCCGGGTTGCGCGGATCGGATTTCATCCTTGGCTGGAAACGGCGCGAGGAACCGCTGGACATCGGGTTGATCGACGAAGCCTCGATGCTCGACGCGAAGCAGTTCGAGGATCTGGACGAGATCTTTCCGACGCTGGTTCTGTTCGGCGATCCGGCGCAGCTTGCCCCTGTCAACCAGTCCGGCCAGATGGTGTTCGACGGGCTGCCCGAGGCCCGCAAGCTGGTGCTGCACCGGGTGCACCGGCAGGAGGGCGACAGCCCGATCCTCGACCTCGCGCATGCGCTGGCCGATCCGGGGCTGGAGTTCGAGGATTTCGAGCGGATGGTGGCCGAGGCCGCGCGTCGCGACGACCGGGTTCACTGGTCCGAACGGGTGGATGCCGACCTGTTGGCGCGGTCGCCCGTGCTGGTCTGGCGCAACCAGACCCGGATCCGGCTGATCCACGCCTTCCGCGCCGCCCATGGCGCGCCGGCGGACGCGCTGCTGCCCGGCGAACCCCTGATCTGCGACGGGATCGAACTGCCGCTCAAGCACCGCAAGAAACGCATCGACCTCGAGGCGCGCGGCCTCGTGAAGGGCGCGCAGGTTGTCTACCTGGGCCCCGGCAAGAAGCCCGGCTTTTCCCGCCTGCATGTCATCGGGGCGGAGGAACCGCGGCTGTCGGCCGCCTCGATCATCAAGATCGAACTGCCCGACAGCGAGGAGCCGTTCATCGCCTCCGCCGCGCGGATGGGCGCGGCCTTCCTGCACGGCGCGGCGGTGACGATCCACAAGGCGCAAGGCTCGCAATGGAGCGAGGTGCAGGTTTTCGCGCCCGATCTTTTCGCCGCCGCGCGGACGGGCCGGACGGAGGCCGGGTTGCCCTTGTGGAAGCGGCTGGCCTATGTCGCGATCACCCGCGCCGAAACCCGGCTGCACTGGGTGGTGCGCAACCGGCTGGCCCGGCCGACGCGGGCGCTGGACACCGCCGACCTGCCCGGCGCGCCGGTGCCGCTGGCGCTGGAGCCGGAATAGACCGGCGCGCCCCGCGCCCCGCGGCGACCACAGCCCCCGAACCCGCTTCCGCCGGCCGGCAAATCCCCCTAGTCTGCCCCCGAAGACCCAAGGGAGGCCGCCATGCGCTGCGTTTTCGTCCAGTTCCGCTGCCAGCCCGGCAAGACCTACGAGGTGGCGGATGCGATCTACGACCGCGAAGTCGTGTCGGAGCTTTATTCGACCTCCGGCGATTACGACCTGATCGCCAAGGTCTACATCCCCGAGGGCGCCGATGTCGGCCATTACCTGACGGAGAAGCTGTTCGACATTCCCGGCATCAGCCGCACCCTGACCACGATGACCTTCCGCGCGTTCTGAGCACCCCGAAAAGGATCGCCGCTCACAGGCCCCACAGCGCCGGCAGATCATCCATCCGGTGAACCACCCGCGCGCCCAGCTTCGCCATCGCCGCGCCGTCGTCATGTTCGGCGAAACCGTAGACCGGAATGCCGGCCCGCACCGCGCCCAGCACACCCGAGGGGCTGTCATCGACCACCGCGCAGGCGTCGGGCGGCAGGCCCAGCGCGGCGGCGCAGTGCAGCCACAGGCCCGGATCGGGCTTCGGGCAGCCCAGATCCTGGCCAGAGAATATCCGGTCGCCGAAGCGGGCCATCACGGCGGGGTGCTGGCCCAGCGTGATCTCCATCTTCGCCATCCGGCCGTTGGAGCCGATGGCATAGGCGATGCCCGCGCCGTCCAGCCGGTCGAGCAGCGCCTCGATCCCGTCGATCAGCGCGGTGCCCTCGGCCAGCCGCGCATAGAGCCGTTCGTAGAACCGATCCACCCAGTCGCCGTCCAGCGGCATGCCCAGCCTGCGCAGTTCCTCATGCGTGGTCTGGATCGTGCCGCCGACGAAGCGGCGGCGGATTTCGTCGGCATCCATCTCGATCCCGTGCGCGCGGGCCTCGTCCTGCATGATCGCGATCGCCGCGCCCTCGCTGTCGACGATCACGCCGTCGCAATCGAACAGAATCCCCGCCGGCCTCATTCCGGCGCCCGAAGGATCGTGACCCAGGTTTCGCCGTAGCGGCGTTGATCGAGCATCTCGAACCCCTCGGGTGGCGCCGGGGCCGCGCCTTCCTCCCAGACGATCAGCGCGCCGGGCGCCAGCCAGCCACCGGCGCGGCACGAGGCCAGCGCCGCCTCACCCAGCGCCTTGCCATAAGGCGGATCGAGGAACACGAGGTCGTAACCCGGCCCCCGGTTCGGCCCCATCCGCGTCGCGTCGCGGCGCCAGACATCGGTGACGCCCATCGCCTGCATCAGGTCGATGTTGCGCCGCAGGATCGCCCGCGCCGCCGCGCCCTCGTCGACGAAGGCCACCCGCGCCGCGCCGCGCGACAGCGCCTCCAGCCCCATCGCCCCGGTCCCGGCGAACAGGTCAAGCACCCGCGCGCCCGCCACCGGGTTGCCACGGGGCCCGTTCGTCAGGATGTTGAAGATCGCCTCGCGCACCCGGTCCGAGGTCGGGCGCAGATGCGCCGCCGGGTCGCCGGCGCCGACATCGGCCAGCTTCAGCCCGCGCCGCGCGCCGCCCACGATCCTCACGCCAGAAGCGCCTTGAGGTCGGTCGCCGGATCGGCCAGCGCGGCGGGGTCGGGGCTGCGGCCCGCCTCGATCAGCCGCTTGCCGATCATGTAGGCGCGCGGATCGTCGATCGCGTCGACGGCCAGCAGCCTGTCGCCGGCAAAGTACCAGATCGACAGGCCATCGCCGGCCGCGCGCCGCACCGTCCGGTCGTAGCAGGTGTTCAGCCCGGCGATCTGCAGCTTCATGTCGTACTGGTCCGACCAGAACCACGGTTTCGGCACATAGGCCTTGCCCGCGCCCAGCATGTTCGCGGCCACCAGTTCGCCCATGTCGATCGCGTTGCCCACGCTTTCCAGCCGCAGCCGCCCGCCGGCATGCGGGAACGCGGCGCAATCCCCCGCCGCCCAGATCGCCGGGTCCGATGTGCGGCCCTGATCGTCCACCGCGATGCCGTTGTCGATCTCCAGCCCCGCGGCCTCGGCCAGCCGCGTATCGGGCGTGATGCCGACGCCGACGATCACGAAATCGGCCGGCAGGATGCTGCCGTCGTCCAGTTCCGCGCCGGTCACCCTTCCCTCGCCCGCCAGACGCGCCAGCCCGGTGCCGGTGCGGATCGTCACGCCGTGGCGGGCATGCAGGTCGGCCACGGCCTGGGCGGTTTCGGCCGAGGCGACGCGGGCGAGGATGCGGGGCGCCAGTTCCACCACCGTCACCTCCAGCCCCAGCTTGCGGGCGACCGCCGCCGCCTCCAGCCCGATGTAGCCGCCGCCGACCACGACAAGTCGCCGGCCCGGTTCGAATTCCGGCGCCATCGCATCGACATCGGCCAGCGTGCGCACGGTGTAGACGCCATCGAGATCGCCGCCGATCGCCGCCGGCAGCCGCCGCGGGGTCGCCCCGGTGGTCAGCGCGAGCTGGTCGTAGCCCAGTGCCTCGCCGGCCACGGTCACGGTTTTCGCGGCGCGGTCGATCGCGGTCGCCGGCGCGCCCAGCCGCAGGGCGACGCTCTGGTCCTCCCAGAACGACGGCGCGCGCAGCATCAGCCGGTCAAGCGGCATCTCGCCCAGCAGGTAGCCCTTGGACAGCGGCGGGCGCTGGTAAGGCGCGGCGGGTTCCTCTCCGACGATCGTCAGCGGCCCGTCATGGCCCAGCCCGCGCAGCTTCGCCGCCAGCGAGGCCGCCGCCTGCCCGGCCCCCACGATCACGATCCCCGCCATGCGCGTCCTCACTGGTTCTTGCCGGGGCGCAGCCTATATCCGAGGGCGTCGGAAACGCAACGCGAGAGGGACACCCACAATGGCGATTTCGGAAGGTCAGGCACTGCCGTCGGCGACGGTTCTCAAGGTCATTCCCGGCGATGTGCAGCCGGTGGACACGGCCGGTTTCACCAAGGGCCGGAAGGTCGTGCTGTTCGCCGTGCCCGGCGCCTACACGCCGACCTGCCATTCCGCCCACGTGCCCAGCTTCGTCCGGGTGATGGACGGGCTGAAGGCCAAGGGCGTGGACGAGGTCTGCTGTCTTGCGGTGAACGACCCCTTCGTGCTGGAGGCCTGGGGCAAGGACACCGGCGCGACGGATGCGGGGATCACCATGCTGGCCGATGCCGAAGCCGCCTTCACCAAGGCTTTGGGGCTGGATTTCTCGGCCCCGCCGCGCGGGCTGATCGACCGGTCGCAGCGCTACGCGATGCTGGTCGAGGACGGGGTGGTGAAGGTCTTCCACAAGGAGGAAGGCCCCGGCACCTGCGAGGTGTCCGGCGGCGAGGCGATGCTGGCGGCGATCTGAAACGCCTGCCGGCGCCGGCGCTTGCGGGCGGGTCAGCCGCCCGCAAGCTCCTCCATCTTCTGCGCAAGCGTCACGTCAAGCTCCGTCAGGCCGCCGGCGTCATGGGTGGTCAGCACCACGTCGACCTTGCGGTAGACATTCGACCATTCGGGATGGTGGTTCATCTTCTCGGCCACCAGCGCGGCCTTCGTCATGAAACCGAAGGCCTCGACGAAATTGCGGAACTGATAGGTCTTGCGGATCGCGTCGCGGTCGTCCTCCATCGTCCAGCCGGCGGCCAGCAGCGGGTCGAGCACGGAACGGTCGGTCAGCCTGGTGGCGGGCATGGTCACTCCTTGTTGTCCAAAAGCGCGTCATCGATTGCCGCGGCGCGGGTCTGCGCCGGGCGGTCCTTCAGCCTGTCCCAGTAGGCCTGAAACTCCGGCAGCGCCGGCATCGTGCCAAAGCGCAGCCCCCATCCCACCTGCGACCCGACATAGACATCGGCGGCGCTGAACGCATCGCCGCAGACATGGGGCTGCCGCCCGACGTGATCTGCCAGCACCCGAACCGCCTGGTCGAAATCGCCGTAGCCGACCATCGCGCGCTTGTCCTCGGGCACCGTCACGCCCAGCGCACGGTCGATGATCGCGGCCTCCAGCGGCCCGGCGGCGAAGAACATCCAGCGATAGAACGCCGCGCGGTCGGCGGGCATCAGCCCGGCCTCGGGGAAGGCATCGGCCAGGTAGGTCACGATCGCGGCGCATTCGGTCACCACGCGGTCGCCGTGCAGCAGCGCCGGCACCTTGCCCATCGGGTTGATCGCCAGATATTCCGGGGCCTTGATCTCGTCGCCATAGGCGACGATCCGGGTGTCGTAGGGCTGGCCGACCTCTTCCAGCATCCAGCGCGCGATACGGCCGCGCGACATCGGGTTGGTGCAGAGCGTGAGTTTCGGCATCTTCTGATCCTCGCAAATCGCGGCAGCGCCGCCCTACTCGTTGGCATCGACTTTCTGAAACGGGCCGTAATCGGCCAGAATCGTCATTTCCTCGCCCATCATCGCACGTTCCTGATCAAGGTAGCGCGAAACCGCGTCGCGGAACGACGGATCGGCGATCCAGTGCAGCGAATGGGTTTCGCTGGGCAGGTAGCCGCGGGCCAGCTTGTGTTCGCCCTGCGCCCCGGCCTCCACCCGGCCAAGGCCCATCCCGATCGCCGCGTCGATCGCCTGGTAGTAGCAGCATTCGAAGTGCAGGCAGGGGTGATCCTCGACGCAGCCCCAGTAGCGGCCGTAAAGCGTCTCGCGTCCGATCACGTTCAACGCCCCGGCGACGGGCCGGCCGGCGCGTTCGGCCAGCACCAGCAGGATGTCGCCGGCAAGCCGCTCCGCCGCGATGTCGAAGAATTCGCGCGTCAGGTAGGGCCGGCCCCATTTCCGCGATCCGGTGTCCTGGTAGAAGGCCCAGAACGCATCCCAGTGTTCGGCGCGGATGTCGGCGCCGGTCAGCCGTCGGATCGTGCCGCCGAACTCCTGCGCGCGCTGGCGCTCCTTGCGGATCGCCTTGCGCTTGCGCGAGGCGAGATCGGCGAGGAAGCCGTCGAAATCCCCGTAGCCGCGGTTTTCCCAGTGAAACTGCTGGGTGACGCGATGCAGAAGCCCCATCTGCGCGCCCGCCTCGGCCTCGTCGGCGGTGCAGAAGGTGACATGGGCCGACGAGAGGCCGTTGTCGGCGGCGATCTGCACCATCGCCTGCACCAGCGCGGCCCGGCCCGCGACCTCTTCACCCCGGCGGGTCAGGAAGCGGCGGCCAGTCGCCGGGGTGAACGGCACGGCGACCTGAAGCTTGGGGTAGTAGCGCCCGCCGGCGCGCATGTAGGCATCGGCCCAGGAATGATCGAAGATGTATTCGCCCTGCGAATGGCCCTTGGCGTACATCGGCATCGCCGCGACCGGATCGTCGCCGCGCCGAACGACCAGGTAATGCGGCTCCCACCCGGTGCCGGGGCCGACGGAGCCGGATTGCTCCAGCGCATGCAGGAACCGGTAGGTGGTGAACGGGTCCAGCGGCCGGCCGCCATCTGCCGCTTCCGGGCAGGCGCAGGTATCCCAGTCCGCTTCCCCGATTTCGGAAATGGCGGAATGAAGGGTGACGGTGAGCGGCGCGTCGGTCATCGCGGGCGGGTTCCGGTCTCAACGCGCGGGAAGGATGGGGCGCGGCGCGGGCAGGTCAAGCGCGCAGGGCCGCGGCATAGCCCTCGAAGGTGACGTTCCCCGCCACCCGCCGCGCCGCCGCCTCCTCGGCGGGCGAGCGGATCGTCCAGCACAGCACGGCGGCGCCCGCGGCCTTGAGGTCCGCCACCCGCGGGCGGCCGAGGTCGAGATGGTGATGCGAGATGAAACTCGCGCCGACGCGATCGTAATCGGGAATCGCGCGCAGCCGCGCGCTGTCCTCGGGCGAGACGCCATCCTCCGCCGCCTCCGCCGCGTCCCAGCCGCAGGTCGTCAGGCCGCGCGGCAGGTCGGGCGCGGCCCGTGCCATCGCCGCGACGGAATGGGGGTTGAACGACATCACCGCCACCGGCCCGGCATAGCCCGCCAGCACCCCGGCGACCGCGCGTTCCAGCGGGCCGACATTCGCGCCCATCGCGCCGTCCTGATCCTTGATCTCGACCAGCAGCGCGGCCCGGCCCGCCACGATCTTCAGCACCTCGGCCAGCGTCGGCACCCCGTCGTCGCCGCCCAGAAGCGGCGTGCGGGCCAGGTCCGCCGCCGTCAGGTCACTGACCTGACCCGACCGGCCGGTCAGCCGTTGCAGATCGTAATCGTGAAACACCATCGGCACGCCGTCGGCCGAGGGCTGGATGTCGATCTCGATCCCGTAGCCCGCGGCCACAGCCGCGCGCACCGCGGCGGCGGAGTTTTCCGGCCGTCCCGCCGCCCGGTCATGGAGCGCGCGATGCGCGATCGGCGGGCCGAGGAAGGCGGCGGGCAGGGCGGGCATCAGGCGACCTCGAAGATCGCCTCGATTTCCACCGACACGCCAAGCGGCAGCGAGGCGGCCGAAACGGCGGAGCGGGAATGCCGCCCGGCATCGCCCAGAACCTCGACAAGGAAATCGGAACAGCCGTTGATCACCTTGGGCTGGTCGGTGAAATCCGGCGTCGAGTTGACGAAACCGGTGAGTTTCACCACCCGCACCAGCCTGTCGAGATCGCCGTCGAGCGCCGCGCGGGCCTGGGCCAGAAGCGCCATGCCGCAGGCCCGCGCGGCCGAGGCGCCATGCGCCACGTCCATGTCGGCGCCCAGCTTGCCGGTGATCAGCCCGCCGGGGCCCTGGCTGATCTGGCCGGACACGAACAGCAGGTTGCCCGTCCGCACGAAGGGCACGTAATTCGCCGCGGGGGCCGGGGCCGACGGCAGCGTCACCCCCAGTTCCGCCAGTTTCGCCTCGATCCGTCCGGCCATGGAATCGCCTCCCGCTTCCGTTGCCGGGCAAGGCTAGCCCCCCGGCGATCCAAGCGAAAGTGCCCGCAGGCGCGGCGTCGCTCACCTCGCCGAAACCTTTTCACGGCATTGAGTAGGCGGCCGCGGTTGTCTTCCAAGGCCCTCCGCCCTATCCCTCAAGGGGCAGCCCGCCGCGGTTGCCGCCACAGAATCGAGCGAGTGACCGCGTGACCCAAGCTGACCGAACCGCCCCGAGACTTCGCAAGGCCGCACTTGGCATCGCCATGGCCGCGGCCCTTGCCGGCTGCGCCGCGGCGCCGCCGGCGGACGGGATCAACGATCCCTACGAGGCGCAGAACCGCGGCGCCCATGCCTTCAACGTCGGGCTCGACAAGGCGATCGTGCGGCCCACGGCCACCGCCTACGGCACCGTCGTGCCCGGCCCGCTGCGCACCGGGGTAAGCAACTTCGCCTCGAACCTGGATCAGCCGGGCGACTTCGTGAACCACATCCTGCAGGGCCAGATCGAGAAGGCGGGCCAGACGTTCTTCCGCTTCGCGATCAACTCGACCCTCGGGATCGCCGGCATCTTCGACCCGGCGACGTCGATCGGCCTGCCCGCGGCGCGCACCGATTTCGGCCAGACCCTGCATGCCTGGGGCGTCGCCGAAGGCGCCTATCTGGAGGTTCCGGTGATCGGCCCGTCGACCGAACGCGACTTTGCCGGAACGGTGGTCGACGTGCTGATGAACCCCACTTCCATCGCGCTGAAGGGCGACGAGGCCTCGACCGCGACGGGCGCGCGCGTCGCCGCGCGGCTCGGCGACCGGTACCGCTTTTCGGACCTGGTCGATTCGATCCTCTATGAAAGCGCCGACAGTTACGCCCAGTCCCGGCTGCTCTACCTGCAGAACCGGCGGTTCCAGCTGGGCCAACAGGATGAGTCCAATGCGTACGATCCCTATGAAGACCCCGACCTCCGGTAATCCCGGCCGCCGAACGGTGCTGCTGGGCGCTGCCGCCGGCCTTGCGGCGACGGTCCTTCCCGTCGCGCCGGCGCGGGCGATCAGCGTCGGCACCGCGCGGTCGCTGATCGACCGGCTGGTGGGCGAGATCAACGGGGTGATCAATTCCGGCCGGTCCGAAGCGGCGATGCTGCGCGATTTCGAAAGCATCTTCTCGCGCTACGCCGACGTGGCGATCATCGCCCGCAGCGCGCTGGGCGTGGCGGCGCGCAGCGCCTCGGGCGGGCAGATGTCGGCCTTCACGACCGCGTTTCGCGGCTATGTGGCGCGCAAGTACGGCCGGCGGTTCCGCGAATTCGCCGGCGGACGGATCGAGGTGACGGGCGTCGGCCCGGTCAAGAGCTTCTACGAGGTCACCTCGCTCGCCTACCTGCCGGGCTCGGCCCCGTTCGAGGTGCGCTGGCACGTGTCCGACAAGTCGGGCCGCGACCTGTTCTTCAACCTCATCATCGAGGGGGTGAACATGCTGGCGACCGAACGGACCGAGATCGGCGCGATGCTCGACCGTCGCCGCGGCGATCTTGACGCGCTGATCGGCGATCTGCGGCAGGCCGGCTGAGCCACGGAAGGCCGCCGTCAGTTCCCGGTTCCGAAGATCGCCCCCAGGATGCCGTTGATCGCCCGGTCGAGTTCGTTTTGCTGCGGCGCGGGCCGGATGTCGTCGCTCGAATAGACGGTGCCGGGATAGGCCTGCGGGGCGCGCGGTGGCAACGCCTCGGGCGACAGTTCCGGCAGCGGCCGCGCCGGCAGGCCATCGTGGACCCGGGCCATGACCTCGTGCCAGATCTCGGCCGGCAGGCCGCCGCCGGTGACGCCGGTAAGCGGCGTGTTGTCGTCATATCCCATCCAGACGCCGGCGACGTAGTCGGCGGTGAAGCCGATGAACCAGGCGTCGCGGGCGGCCTGCGTCGTGCCGGTCTTGCCCGCAGCGGGGTGACCGGGCAGGCGGGCGCGCTGGCCGGTGCCGGCATCGACGACCTGCGCCATCATCCAGACAAGCTGCCGCGCCGCGGTTTCGGTGATCACGCGCTCGCCGATCCCGCCCTCCTGGCCGATCAGCGCGCCGTCGTCGCCCTGGATGCGCAGCTCCACCAGCCCGTAGGGCTGCACCGAGGAGCCGCCGTTCAGGATCCCCGCGAAGGCCCCGGTCATCTCGATCAGCGTCGATTCCGACACGCCCAGCGCCAGCGCCGGCCCGTCGGCGAGGTCCGAGGCGAAGCCGAAATCGGACGCGACCTGGCGCACCGCGTCGCGCCCCACCGTCTCGGAAAGCCGGACGGCGGCGGTGTTCAGCGAATGCTGCAACGCCTCTGTCAGCGTCACCTCGCCCATGTATTCGTCGGCGTAGTTCTTCGGCGACCAGGGGCCCGATCCCGGCACGTCGATCGTCAGCGGCGCGTCGAGCACGAGGTCATCGGGCCGGTAGCCGAGATCGAGCGCGGCGGCGTAGATGAACGGCTTGAAGGTCGATCCGGTCTGCCGCAGCGCCTGGGTGGCGCGGTTGAACGCGCCGGCGACCTGCGTCTTGCGGCCGCCGACCATCCCGCGCACCGCCCCGTCGGCCGACATCACCACGATCGCCGCCTGTGCCTCGCTGCCCTCGCGAACGCGGGTGTCGAAAACCTCCTTCAGCGCGGCTTCGGCGGCGGTCTGGACGCGCTGGTCGAGCGTGGTCTTGATCACCACGTCCTCGGTGGTCTCGCTGGTCAGGAACGACGGGCCCTGTTCCATCACCCAGTCGGCGAAATAGCCGCCGGCGCGGGCCTCGGCGGCCTCCGACAGTTGCGCGGGACTGGCCGTGGCCGCCGCGAATTCGGTATCGGTCAGGTAACCCTGGTCGTGCATCAGCCCAAGGATCAGCTCCGCGCGCGCCTGGCTGCGCGCCAGGTTGGCGGTGGGCGCGTAGCGCGACGGCGCCTTCAGCAGCCCCGCCAGCATCGCGGCCTCCGACGGGGTCACGACATTGGCCGACTTGCCGAAGTAGCGCTGCGCCGCGGCCTCGAATCCGCGCGCCCCGGCGCCCAGGTAGGCGCGGTTGAGGTAGATCGTCAGGATCTGGTTCTTGGTGTAGCGCGCCTCCAGCGCGAAGGCGTAGGGGATTTCCTTGATCTTGCGCCACAGCGAGCCGACGCGGCAATCGGCCTCGTAGGCGGCCTCGTCCTTCCAGGTGTCGGGGTCGTAGGGCACGCCGAGGCACAGAAGCTTCGCCACCTGCTGGGTGATCGTCGATCCGCCGTGGCCCTCCAGCGGGCCCCGGCCTTCCGACAGGTTGATCCGGATCGCCCCTGCGATGCCACGCGGCGAGATGCCGAGATGGCGGTAGAACCGCTTGTCTTCCGTCGCGATCACGGCATCGCGCAGATGTGGCGAGACATGGTCGGCGCTGATCTGGCCGCCGAAGGTCTCGCCGCGCCAGGCAAAGACCTCGCCGGCCGAATCCAGCATCGTGACCGACCCGCGCGCGCGGGCGTCCAGCAGCGCGCCGTGGTTGGGCAGAGTCAGCGCGTAGTAGCCCGTGGTCGCGGCGAGGATCAGCGCCACCACCATCCCGACACGCCAGCCGATCCCCCAGGCCAGCCGCCAGACCAGCCGGAACAGCCCGCCGATCAGCCGCCGCAACAACCCGCCAGAGCGGGCCCTGCGCCGCGACCCGGCCCGCGCCGTCTTTTTCTTCGGCGCAGGTTTCGACGCCCGACGCCGCGCTGCGGCATCAGGCGGATAGCGCCGGTCCGCCACGAGGGGCGGACGTCTCGTGTGTGAGCCGCCCATGAAAGCCTGAACCCGAAGTCTGCCTGCCCGTTTTGCCCGATCCTACCGCGCATCCGGGCCGAAGTGGAGCGGTTTGCCCTCACGATTCGGTTTTCGCTAAGCCTAAATTTTAAGCATCTCGCCCAAACTGTGCAAAATCTGTGCAATCCAGCGGGATTCCCGGCCCGCCGCGCCCGGCCCCTTCCTTGTGCTGCAACTGCGAAAACCGCCCACTGAGGCCATGGGTCCACTTGGGGACAGGTGAACGGAAGGGAAATGACGTGAAACTGATCATTGCAGCGATCAAGCCGTTCAAGCTGGAGGAGGTGCGCGAGGCGCTCACCGCCATCGGCGTGCGCGGCATGATGGTGACGGAGATCAAGGGCTTCGGCTCGCAGTCCGGCCACACCGAAATCTATCGCGGCGCCGAATACGCGGTGAACTTCGTGCCCAAGGTCAAGCTGGAGATCGTGGTCGCCACCGCGATGGCCGACCAGGTCGTCGACACCATCCAGAAGACCGCCAAGACCGACAAGATCGGCGACGGCAAGATTTTCGTGCTCGACGTGAGCCAAGCCGTCCGGGTGCGCACAGGCGAAACCAACGAAGACGCGCTGTAACCGGCAGCGTCATCTCCAGAGGGTGAAATACAGATGAACATTACCAAGCTCCTTCCCCTGGCGGCTGTCGCGATCGCGCTTCCGACCATGGGCCTTGCACAGGAGGCCGCGCCGTCCTTCGACGAGATCGGCCCCTATATCATGACCACCCTGCTGTTCTGCATGGCAGGGTTCCTGGTGTTCTTCATGGCCGCCGGTTTCGCGATGCTCGAAGGCGGGCTCGTGCGGTCCAAGAACGTCACGATGCAGATGACGAAGAACATCTCGCTCTACTCGGTCGCCGCGATCATGTACTGGCTGATCGGCTTCAACCTGATGTATCCGGGCGAGTTCAACGGCTATGTCGGCAGCTTCTTCGTGCCGACCGTGCTGGACCCGGTCGGCGTGGCCGCGGCAGACGCGGCGCTGGACTATGCCTCCATCGGTTCGGACTTCTTCTTCCAGCTGGTGTTCGTGGCCGCCACCGCCTCGATCGTGTCGGGCGCGCTGGCCGAGCGGATCAAGCTCTGGCCCTTCCTGATCTTCGTGGTCGTGCTGACCGGCGTCATGTATCCGATTTCCGGGTCCTGGCAGTGGGGCGGCGGCTGGCTGTCGGAAATGGGCTTCTCCGACTTCGCCGGCTCGACCGTCGTCCACTCGGTCGGTGGCTGGGCCGCGCTGGCCGGGGCCATCGTGCTGGGCCCGCGCCTTGGCAAGTACAAGGACGGCAAGGTCAACCCGATGCCGGGCTCCAACCTCGCGCTCGCCACTCTGGGCACCTTCATCCTGTGGCTCGGCTGGTTCGGCTTCAACGGCGGTTCGCAGCTGGCGATGGGCACGGTGGGTGACGTTTCCGACGTGTCGCGGATCTTCGCCAATACCAACATGGCCGCCGCGGCCGGTGCGGTGACCGCGCTGATCCTGACGCAGGTGATGTATGGCAAGCCGGACCTGACCATGGTTCTGAACGGCGCGCTGGCCGGCCTCGTGTCGATCACGGCGGAACCGCTGGCGCCCACCCTGTTCGGGGCGCTGTGGATCGGTGCCGTGGGCGGCGTGATCGTGGTCTTCACCGTTCCGTTCCTGGACAAGCTGAAGATCGACGACGTCGTCGGCGCGATCCCGGTGCACCTGTTCGCGGGGATCTGGGGCACGATCGCGGTGATCTTCTACAACGGCGACGCCAACCTGATGACCCAGCTGACCGGTATCGTGGCCTACGGTGTGTTCACCTTCGCCGCCTCCATGGTCGTCTGGTTCATCCTGAAGGCGGTGATGGGCATCCGCGTCTCGGAAGAGGAAGAGATGAACGGGCTCGACATCTCCGAACTCGGGATGGAGGCCTATCCGGAGTTCGCCAAGGGCTGAGCGGTTCGTCACGAGTGGTGGGCCCGGGCCGGAAGGCCCGGGCCCTTTTTCGTGGTGCGGCCCCGCCGGGCCGCTAGCGGCGGTAGACCGCGCCGTGAAAGCAGGTGTCGGCGCCGCGTTCGGTCTCGAGGCACAGGTAGGTGGACAGCACGTCGCGCTCCTCCTGCCGCGTGACGCGGGCGACGAGGTAGACGGTGCCGAAGTGGAACGGGAAGGCGCCGGGGCCGCCGTTGCAGACGAACAGGTAGGGGCCGATCTCGTAGACATCGCCGGCGTCGATGCAGGTGGTGATCGCCGCGAAACCGCCCCAGGCGATCTGGTAGCCCTCGCGCAGCAACGCATCGGCGGTGTCCGCCCGCACGCCCGGCGCCGGCCCGAGGCAGGCGGCGGCGGCCAGAACCGGCAGCGCCCTTCGAATCCCTTTGGCGACCAAGAGCCCGACCTTCCCGCGTGGCAGATGGGCCGGGCCCGCCGCAGCGGCGTCACGCCCGGCGATGGCGTCGCGCGCAGCCTACAGGGCCGGGGTTACCAGAATCTGCCATGCGACGCGGAACGCCGGCCCGTCCGGGCCAAGCGTTCGCGCTCAGACGCCGGCGGCGACGATCGCGCGGGCCAGAACCGGGATCGTCCGGGCGTTGAGCCCGGCGATGTTCATCCGCGAATCGCCGACCATGTAGATCGCGTGATCCTCGCGCATCTTCGCCACCTGTTCGGGCGTCGCGCCGAGGCGCGAGAACATGCCGCGATGCCGGGCGAGGAAATCGAACCGGTCGGAATTCGTCAGTTGCCGAAGCTCCGCCGCCAGAGTCTCGCGCAGCGCGATCATGCCGGTGCGCACCTCTTCCAGCTCCGCCTCCCAGTCGGCGCGCAGCGCCGGGTCGGTCAGGATCACCGACACCAGCCGCGCGCCGTGATCGGGCGGGAAGGAGAAGTTCTGGCGGTTGAGATGCGCCATCGTGCCCTGCGCGAGGTCGCGGCCCGTTTCGCCCTCGGCGATCGAGAACAGGATGCCGGTCCGCTCGCGGTAGATCCCGAAGTTCTTCGAGCACGAGGCCGCGATCAGCGCCTCGGGCAGCCGCGCGCAGATCATCCGCGTCGGCCCGGCATCGGCCTGCAGCCCGTCGCCGAACCCCTGGTAGGCCAGGTCGATCATCGGCAGCGCGCCCTTCGCCTCGATCAGCGCGGCCAGCGCGTCCCATTCCGCGGCGGTGGGGTTGGCGCCGGTGGGGTTGTGGCAGCAGCCATGCACCAGCACCACGTCGCCGGGCTGCATCCCGGCGAGGTCTTCCATCATCCCGGCGGTGTCCAGCCCGCGGGTTCCGGCGTCGAAATAGCGGTACATCCGGGTCTTGAGGCCCAGGTGCTTCAGGATCGACAGGTGGTTGGGCCAGGTCGGGTCCGACACCCAGACGGTCACGTCGGGCGCGGCCATCTTCACCATCTCCAGCGCCTGCCGCACCGCGCCGGTGCCGCCCGGCGTCGCGACCGACGCGATGCGATCGGCCGCGACGGCCTCGCCCAGCACCAGCCCGGCCATCGCGTCGCGATACTCCGGCTCCCCGGCCAGCCCGGTGTAGCTTTTCGTCGTCTCGGTTTCCCACCACCGCTTTTCGGCGGCCTTCACCGCGCGCATGATCGGGGTCACGCCCTCGGCGTTCTTGTAGACGCCCACGCCCAGGTCGATCTTGTCGGCGCGCGGATCGGCCCGGTACTGGCCCATCAGTTGCAGGATCTTGTCGGCCGGCTGTTCCGCCAGGGTTGCGAACATCTCAGTCCCCCTTCGCGACCTTGAGGTCGCCATACATGCCCCATTCCGCCCATGACCCGTCGTAGAGCGCATGATCGCGATGACCGAGGATTTCCAGCGCCAGGTTGACGATCGCCGCGCTGACCCCGGACCCGCAGGTGGTGATCACCGGCCGCGCCGGATCGACGCCGGCCCCGGCGAAGGCGGCGCGCAACCCGTCCGCGTCCTTCATCGTGCCGTCGTCGTTCAGCAGCGCGCGGTAATGCAGGTTCCGCGAATTCGGGATATGGCCCTGGCGCAGACCCGGCCGAGGCTCCGGTTCCTCGCCGCGGAACCGGGCGGGGGAGCGGGCATCGACGATCTGCCAGTCGCCCAGCTTGGCGGCGGCGGCGACCTGCGTGACGTCCTTGACCAGATGCGCCTGGCGCTGGACGGTCATGTGCCGGTCGCGGGTGATCGGCGGCATGTCCTCCAGCGGCCGGCCCTCAGCCTGCCATTTCGGCATGCCGCCGTCCAGCACCGCGACATCGCGCTTGCCCATCAGCCGGAAGGTCCACCATACCCGCGGGGCGGAAAACATCCCCGCGCCGTCGTAGACGACGACCTGGTGGCCGTCGCCCACGCCCATGGCGCGCATCCGCGACATGAACTTTTCAACCGGCGGCGCCATGTGCGGCAGGTCCGACCGGGTATCGCAAATCTCGTCGATATCGAAGAACCGGGCGCCGGGGATGTGGCCGGCATTGTAGTCCGCCCTCGCGTCGCGGCCCATGTCGGGCAGGTACCAGGACGCGTCGAGCACCCGCAGATCGGGATCCTTCAGATGCGCCTCCAGCCAGTCGGTGGAGACAAGCGTTGCAGGATCGTCTGCGGGCATGGCGGCCTTCCCCTCGCTGGCGGATCGCACCAGCACTACCCCGCGCCGGGCGACCGGGCAAGGCCGGGGCGGGCCGCGCCCGGCCCCGGCCCGGCGCGGGGACCGGGCGGGCCGGTCAGCTCGGCTTCGGCTCGGCCGCCGGTTCGGCGGCCTTGGGCTCGGCCGCGCGGCGGGCGATTTCCTGGCGGTAGAGCGCGAGGAAATCGACGGTATCGAGATTGAGCGGCGGGAAGCCGCCATCGCGGGTGATATCCGAGACGATGCGCCGCACGAAGGGGAAGATCATCCGCGGGCATTCGATCAGCAGGAACGGGTGCAGCTGTTCCTCCGGCACGCCCTCGACATGGAAGATGCCGCCGTAATCCAGTTCCAGCAGGAACAGCGTCGCGCCGTCGCCCTTGTTGGTCGAGGTGATCTTGAACTTGCAGATCACCTCGTACTGGTGCTCGGCCGACCGCTTGCGCGCGTCCAGGCTTACCTGCACCTGGATTTCCGGCTGCACGTTGCTGTCGCCCAGGCCGCGCTGGGCCACGGCATTCTCGAAGGACATGTCGCGGATAAACTGCGCCATAACCTGCATCTTCACCTGCGGCTGTGCCGCCTGCGGGGCTGCTGCGGGCTGCGCGCCGTTGCCGGTTTCGGTCATCTCACTCTCCGGTGTCACAAGGTCGCGCGCTTCCTAGCACCTCGGCCCGGCCGCCTCAATGCCGCTGCCAGGGCGAGGGGCCGTCCGATTCACCTCTGGCGCCGTCGATTTCACGCCAGTCGCCATCGATCGCGTCATCTGGCCGGCGCGGGCCGCGGGCCTCGCCCGGCGGCGGGGTGCCGACGGTGAAGCGCGCCACCTGCACCCGCCGCGCGGCCGCCGCGATCAGCGCGCGGCGCACCGGCGGCAGCAGCAGGAGAAGGCCGACGGTATCGGTGAAGAACCCCGGCGTCAGCAGCAGCGCCCCGGCGAACAGGATCACCGCGCCCTCGGCCAGCGCCCGGCCGGGATCGCCCAGCGTTTCCAGCGACCGGCGCAGATCGGCGATCGCCTGCGCGCCCTGGCTGCGGACCATAAGGCTGCCGGCGATCGCGGTCGCCACGACGATCCCCAGCGTCGGCCACAGCCCGATCAGCCCGCCGATCTCGATGAACAGCGCGATCTCGATCAGCGGCACGGCGAGGAAGGCGAGGAAAAGATACATGCGGGCCCTCCGGCGGGTCACGTTCCGTTCAGGGGTTGCGGGTCATCATGGGGGCCGAGGTGGACTTGCCCGGCCCCCTCGCCTACATAGGTGGGAAGCGCCAAGATTACCAACCCAAGCCCGGCCCGGCCGGTCCGAGGAGCCAAATGAGCAACGCCGTGATCCAACTTCTGGTCCTGGCCGCAATCGCCGTATTCCTGATCCTGCGCCTGCGCAGCGTGCTCGGCTCCCGCGAGGGGTTCGAGAAGCCGCCCGTGCCGCTGCAGCCCTCCGCCGCCGAGAAGGCGCAGCGCCGCGGCTTCGAGGTGATCGAGGGCGGGCCGGACCGCGACATTTCAGACCATGCGCCCGACGGCAGCGAGGCCGCGCATGCGCTCGCCGCGATGAAGATGGCGGAGCCGGGGTTCTCGGTCTCCGAATTCCTGCAGGGCGCACGCGGCGCCTACGAGATGATCCTGATGGCTTTCGAGACCGGCGATCTGGAAAAGGTGCGCGACTTCCTGTCCGAGGACGTGTTCGAAAGCTTCGAGGCCGTGGTGCAGGCGCGGCGCGAGCAGGGCCTGACCGTCGATGCCACCTTCATGGGCATCCGTGAACTGACCCTGCACGACGCGACATTCGACCGCGACACGCGGCAGGCCGACATCTCGGTGCGCTATGTCGGCGAGATGACGTCTGTCGTGCGCAATGACGAGGGCGAGATCGTCGAGGGCGATCCCAAGTCGGTCAAGAAGATGCGCGATGTCTGGACCTTCTCGCGGCAGATGGGATCGAACGATCCGAACTGGCAACTGGTCGCCACGGGCGAGTGACCCGGTGCCGGGCGCGGGCGGTCTGGCGGGCCTGCCCGGCTGGCCGGGTGACAGGCCGGACGCGGCGCTTGCGGCCTACTGCCGCACCCTGGACCTGATCGGCCCCGGCTGGCCGCGCCCCGATCCGTCGGCCATCGGCGATGCCCCCGCCTTCTTCGCGGCGCATTTCGAGGCCGCGGCGCCGCGGGACGGCCGGCTGACCGGCTATTTCGAACCCGAGATCGACGCCAGCCCGGTGCGCACCGGGCGGTTCCGGTTTCCGCTGCACGCCGTGCCGCCCGGCCTGCCGGCGGACCGGCCGTGGCTGAGCCGGGCCGAGATCGGCGCGGGACCCGCGCTGGCCGGTCTGGAACTGGCCTGGCTCGACGATCCGCTTGAGGCGTTCCTCGTTCATGTCCAGGGCTCGGCGCGGTTGCGGTTCCCCGACGGCCGGCTGATCCGGCTGGGCCATGTCGCGAAGAACGGCCATCCCTATCGCTCGATCGGCGCGGAGCTGATCCGCCGCGGCGCGGTGGCGGCTGAGCGGATGTCGCTGGCCGCGATCCGGGCCTGGTGCGCCGCGCATCCCGGCGAGGTCGCCGCGCTGCTGGATGTCAATCCCTCCTACATCTTCTTTGCGCCGCGCGAGATCGATGTCGCGCTCGGCCCGTTGGGCGCGATGGGCCGGCCGGTGACCGGGGATGTGACTTTGGCCGTCGATCCCGCGCATGTGTCGCTGGGCGCGCCGGTCTGGATCGGCCCCGGCGTGCCCGGTGTCGCGCCCGGCCTTCGGATCGCGCAGGATACCGGCAGCGCGATCCGCGGCCCCGGCCGGGCCGACCTGTTTTGCGGCACCGGCCGCGCGGCGGGGGAGCGTGCCGGCGCGCTGGATGCCGCGATCACGCTCTGGCCGCTGCGGCCAAGGGGCGCGGCATGACCCGGCGGCCGCGCCGGCTGTCCCCCGAGGAGCGGGAACTGTGGTCGCGCGTCGCCGCGGCCACCACCGCCCTGCATCCCGAACACGCCCGCAAGGTGGACCGGGAGGCGCCCGAACCGGCAAAGACGCCCGCGCCGCACCGGGCGAAGCCGGCGCTGCCCGATTTCCGCATCGGCGAGTCGGTGCCGGACGTGGCGTTCGGCCACGATCTCGCGCCCTCGCTGTCCGACCGTCTGGCGCGCACACCGGTGCGGATGGACCGCAAGGCGCACAAGCAGATGACCCGCGGCAAGCTCGCGCCCGAGGCGCGGATCGACCTGCACGGCATGACGCTGGCCGAGGCGCATCCGGCGCTGACCGGGTTTCTGCGCGATGCCCATGCCCGCGGGGTGCGGCTGGCGCTGGTGATCACCGGCAAGGGCCGGCGCGGCGCCGATGACGGGCCGATCCCGCAGCGCCAGGGCGTGCTGCGCCACCAGGTGCCGGTGTGGCTGGCCCAGCCGCCGCTGGGCGCGATCGTCTTGCAGGTGGCCGAGGCGCATCTGCGCCACGGCGGATCGGGGGCCTATTACGTCTACCTGCGCCGCGGCGGCGGCTAGACCGACCGCGCCGCCCAGGCCCGCGCCAGCGGCGCCAGCATGACCAGCCCCGCGCCGAGGAACCAGGCGGCATAGGCCAGAAGCTGCACCGGCATCGCCAGCCCCGCATCGATCAGCGCGCCCGACATCGCCGGCCCGATCGCGGACCCCGCCACCATCGCCGAGGCGACCGCGGCCTTGATCGCGCCAAGGTGGCGGGTGCCGTAGAACTCGGCCCAGCAGGCCGCCGGCAGGGTGGCCTGCCCGCCGCCGGCAAGGCCCAGCAGCATCACGCCGGCCGCCGCCCCGGCCAGCGTGCCGGTCAGGCCCAGCACCGCGAAGCCCAGCGCCAGCGGCACAAGGTAGACCGGCAGCACCCGGCCCGCGCCGAACCGGTCGATCGCCCAGCCGAAGCCTGCCGTCGCCGCCAGGAAGGCCGCCGATCCCAGCGGGAACACGGCGACCAGCGCAAGATGGTCCCAGCCCTTCACCGCGGCGAAATGCACCTGCTGGAACCAGAACGCGGTGACGCAGGCGGGCGAGCCGACCAGCGCCGGCATCAGCGCCCAGAACAGCGGGTGGCGCAGCGCCTCGGCCCGGCGCCAGTGCCGCCCTGCCATGCCCGGCTGCTGGGTCGCGCCGCCGCGCGACTGCGGCACGCGCTCGGTCCGCAGCAGCCGCCACAGCAGCGGGATCATCGCGAGCACGAACATCGCTGACAGCGCCCAGAGCATCTGCCAGTCGATCCGCGCCTTGAGCCAGACGAAGGTCAGCGGCATCGTCGCCTCGCCCAGCAGGAAGCCCAGCGTCGCCACCGCGAGCGCGCGGCCGCGGGTGGCCACGAACCAGCGCGCCATCGCCACCATCGCGACATGGCTGGCCATGCCCTGCCCGGTGAACCGCAGACAGAAGATCACCGCCGGCAACAGCGCCGCCGCGGAGTTGAACGCCATGAAGGCCGCGGCGATGGCGATGCCGGCCAGCACCGCCGCGCCCAGCGTCGCCACCCGGAACCGGTCGGCCAGCCCGCCGGCCCACAGCATCAGCACCGCCGAGGCCGCCGTGCCGGTGGCGTAGATCGCGCCCCATTCGGCATGGCCGAGGCCGAACTCGGCCCGGATCTCGCCCGCGAAGATCGAGATGAAGAAGGTCTGCCCGAAGCTCGACAGGAACGACATCAGCGCCCCGGCCGCCAGCCAGCGGGCGTTGTCGCGCAGGAAGGTCAGGAACGGGGGCATCGGCGGCTCGCTTCGGTGCCGCATTAGCCATCGGCCGGCCCGCCGGGGCAAGCGGATATCGCGCCGCCCGATGCCGGGGCCGCGCGGCGGCGCAAGCCCGGCCACTGGACCTTGGCGGCGGGCGCTGCTTAACTCCGCCCCGAATGGCGAGGGAGGAGCGGCGCATGGCCACCGGAAGCAACATCCGCACCTGGGTCGATGGCGCGTGGCACGACGGCGACGCGATGATCCTGCGCGCCGCCGATCACGGCGCCTGGCTGGGCACCACGGTCTTCGACGGCGCGCGCTTCGCGCATGGGCTGGCGCCCGATCTCGACCTGCATTGCGCCCGCGTCAACCGCTCGGCCGAGGCGCTGATGATCACCCCGACCGTGACCACCGACGAGATGGTGGCGATCGTGCGCGAGGGGTTGGCGCGCTACCCGAAGGACGCCGCCGTCTACATCCGGCCGATGTACTGGGCGATCGAAAGCGGCGACCTGGCGATCGTGCCGAAACCCGGCGTCACCGGTTTCGCGATCAGCCTCGAAGAGGTGCCGATGGCGCCGGATACCGCCGCCACGACGCTGACCACCACGCGGTTCCGCCGCCCGACGCTGGATTGCGCGGTCGTCAATGCCAAGGCCGGCTGCCTGTATCCCAACAACGCCCGGATGATCGCCGAGGCGCGGGCCAAGGGCTATGGCAACGCGCTGGTGGCCGACGCGATGGGCAACGTGGCCGAAACCGCCACCGCCAATGTCTTCATGGTCCGCGACGGCGAGGTCTTTACCCCGGTCGCGAACGGCACCTTTCTCGCCGGGATCACCCGCGCCCGGCATATCGCCAACCTGCGCGCCGACGGCGTGACGGTGCACGAGACGGTGCTGGGCTTCGAGGATTTCCGGCAGGCCGAGGAGGTGTTCCTGTCGGGCAACATGAACAAGGTCACCCCGGTCAGCGAATTCGACGGCACCCATTACCAGAGCGGCCGGATGGCGAAGCGCGCCCGCGCGCTCTACTGGGACTGGGCGGCGAGCGCGGGCTGATCCGCGATGGCGGTTGCCGGGCTCTGGCGTGCCGGGGTCACGGCCTGGATGCTGGGCACCTGGGGCGTGACCGGCTGGACCCTGTCGCAGCATCCCTTCGCCGAACCGGTGATCGCCCGCACCGCCGACGAGGCGCGCCGGGCGCTGGATCGCGCGGTGGCGCGGCAGGCCTCGGCGGACTGGCTGGTGGCCGAGATCGAGGCGGCGCTGGCGGCGGACGACCCGCTGGACATCGCGCTGCTGGTCGAGATCGCCGATACGCGCGGCATCGTCCTGCCCCCCGGGACAGACAGGGCGGCCCGCGAGGCGCTGGGCGAGGGGCGGGGCGCGCTTGCGACGGCCGGCGACTGCGCCCTCTGCGCCTGGGACATCACCGCCTGCACGACGCTGGCGCAGCTTGGCGCCTGCGCGGTGCCGGTGGAACTGACGCCGCTGGGCGACATCAACGCGCTGCGGCGCAACGGCCTGGCCTGGTTGACGGGCGAAGAGATCGACGAGCTGGAGATCGGGCTGGCCGCGCTGGGGCTGGCGGCCTCCGGCGCGATCCTCGTCTCCGGCGGCGCCAGCGCGACCGTCAAGGCCGGCGCGACGCTGACGCGCACCGCGCGGCGGATCGGCGCCCTGTCGCCCCGGATGACGGCGGCGCTGACCGATGCCGCGCGCGGGCTGGTGCGGTGGGACAGGGTGCCGGCGGTGCTGCGCGGCGCGCCGGCCGACGAGGTGCTGGATGCCGCCCGCGTGGCGCGACTGTCGGCCATCGCGGGCGACGTCGGGCGCATCACCCGCGCGACCTCCCCCAGCGAGACGCTGGCGATCCTGCGGTTCGCCGACACGCCCGACGATCTCGCGCGGATTGCCCGGCTGTCGGAAACCGCCGGCGGCGAGACCCGCGCGGCGCTGCGCGTCCTCGGCCCGGCGCGGGCCTACCGGCTGCTCGACCGGCTGTCGGCGCCGCTGCTGGCCGCGCTGGGGCTGATCGGCCTTGTCGCGGCGCAGATCGGCAGCCTTGCGGGCGGCCGTGCGGCGCGCGCGCTGGCGCCGCCCCGCCGGCCCCCCGACAGCGGACTTGCCAGCGCGGCCCGGCATCGGCGATGATCACCGCCTGACAGGGAGAGGCCGGCAGACCATGCGCAAGTTCCTCGTCGTGCTCGACGACAGCCGCGAATGCCTGAACGCCATGCGCTTCGCCGCGCTCCGGGCCGCCCATACCGGCGCCGGCGTCACGATCCTGTCGGTGATCCCGCCCGAGGAATTCCAGCACTGGATCGGCGTGGCCGACATCATGCGCGCCGAGGCCCGCGAGCGGATCGAGGCGCATTTCGAGGTTTTCGCGAAATGGATGCGCGACCGGCAGGGGATCGACCCGGAACTGGTGATCCGCGAGGGCGAGCCGGTGGCCGAGATCCTGGCGCTGATCCAGGAGGATCCGCGGATCGGCGTGCTGGTGCTGGGCGCGGGCACCGACAAGTCCGGCCCCGGCCCGCTGGTCACGCAGATGTCGCGCAACTCCGGCTCGCTGCCGATCCCGATCACCATCGTGCCCGGCGAAATGTCGAAGGAACGGCTGGAAGAGATCACCTGACCGGCGGTTTAGAACCGTTCCAATCCTTGACGCGGCGGCCCCGCGACAGCATATCCTGTGCACCATCAGGAGGTGCGCGATGTTCATCCAGACCGAATCGACGCCGAATCCGGCCACCATGAAATTCCTGCCGGGGCAGGAGGTTCTGCCTGCCGGCACCGCAGACTTTCCCTCGGCCGAGGCCGCCGGGGCCTCGCCGCTGGCGCAACGGGTGTTCGGCGTGCCGGGTGTGACGGCGGTGTTCTTCGGCACCGATTTCGTCACCGTCACGAAGGCCGACGACGTCGCATGGGACCATGTGAAGCCGGCGATCCTCGGCGCGATCATGGAACATTACCAGTCCGGCGCGCCGGTGCTGGAGGGCACGCACCAGCCGGCCTCGGGCCATGCCGAACACAGCGGGCCCGATGGCGAGATCGTACGCCAGATCAAGGAGTTGCTGGATACCCGCGTGCGCCCGGCGGTGGCCCAGGACGGCGGCGACATCACCTTCCACGGCTTCGACCGCGGCGTGGTCTACCTGCACATGCAGGGCGCCTGCGCGGGTTGCCCGTCCTCGACCCTGACGCTGAAGATGGGGATCGAGAACCTGCTGCGCCACTACATCCCCGAGGTGACGGAGGTTCGGCCCGTTGCGGCCTGACCGCCATGTCCTCGCCTTCGACACGTCGGCCGCGCATTGCGCGGCCGCTTTGCTTCGGGGCGACGCGATCCTCGCGCAACGCGAGAAGGCGATGGCCACCGGCCAGGCCGAACGGCTGATGCCGATGCTGGACGAGATGCTGGCCGGGGCCGGGCTGGGCTGGCGCGATCTGGCCGCGATCGGCGTCGGCGTCGGGCCGGGCAATTTCACCGGGGTGCGAATCTCCGTCGCCGCCGCGCGCGGGCTGGCGCTGGCCCTTGGCGTGCCCGCGATCGGGGTGACCCGGCTGGAGGCGCTGGCCGAGGGGCTGGCGCGGCCCGTCGCGGTGATCGAGGATGCGCGGCGCGGCGAGGTCTATCTCCAGGTTTTCGACGATGCGGCCGGGCCGCCCCGGCTGGATCGGCTGGAGACGGCCGCGGCCGGGCTGTCGGGCCTGCCGCTGGCCGGTTCGGCCGCCACGGTGATGGCCGCCCTGACCGGCGGCCCGGTGCTGGCCCCGGCGATGCCGCTTGCCGTGGCGATCGCCCGGATCGCCGCGCGCCGCGCCGACACGCCGCAACCCCGGCCCGCGCCGCTTTACCTGCGCGCCGCCGATGCCGCGCCACCGGCGGACCCGCCGCCCCGCCTGCTTGACGCCTGAGCGATGACGCCCGCGGCGCTGGCCCGGCTGCATGCCGCCGCCTTCACCCGGCCCCGGCCGTGGTCGGCGGCGGAATTCGCCGCCCTGCTGGACAGCCCCGGAAGCTTCCTGATCGCGCATGAGGCCGTCTTCGTTCTGGGCCGCGCGATTGCGGGCGAGGCGGAACTGCTGACCCTCGCCGTCGATCCGGCGCGGCGCCGGCAGGGCGCGGGCCGCCGGCTCGTCGCGGACATCGAGGCCGAGGCGGCGCGCCGCGGGGCGACGGTGGCCTTTCTGGAGGTGGCGGCGGACAACGCGCCGGCCCGCGCGCTTTACCGCGCCGCGGGCTGGGCCGAGGCCGGGCGACGCCCCGGCTACTACCGCGACGGGTGTGGCGCTGCCGAAGATGCGATCATCATGGCGAAGGCACTCCCGCGAAGCGCCGAATAGCTATTGACCGGAACCGCCCTTGAGGCACTATCGGAGCGATCCGAAAGAGATCCGCCGCCACCAAGGCGGCCCCCCGCAAGGGGCATACAACTGACCGGGAGATATCCAATGACCTTGATGAAAAAGTTCCTCGGCGCGGCGGCCTCGCTGGCGCTTACCGCGGGGGCAGGCCTTGCCGATCCGGCCATCGTGTTCGACCTGGGCGGCAAGTTCGACAAATCCTTCAACGAGGCCGCCTTCAACGGCGCGACGCGCTGGGCGGAGGAAACCGGGGGAACCTTCAAGGAACTGGAGATGCAGTCCGAGGCGCAGCGCGAACAGGCGCTGCGGCGGCTGGCCGAGGCCGGCTCCAACCCCGTGGTGATGACCGGCTTCGCCTTCGGCGACGTCCTCAACCAGGTCGCGCCGGACTATCCCGACACCAGTTTCGCGATCATCGACATGGTGGTCGACCAGCCGAACGTGCGGTCGGTCGTGTTCACCGAGGAACAGGGCTCCTACCTTGTCGGCATGATGGCCGCGATGGCGTCCGAGACCGGGACGGTCGGCTTCATCGGCGGGATGGACATTCCGCTGATCCGCAAGTTCGCCTGCGGCTACGCGCAGGGCGTGAAGGCGGTGAATGCCGACGCGACGATCATCCAGAACATGACCGGCACCACCCCGGCGGCCTGGAACGACCCGGTGAAGGGCGCGGAACTGACCAAGGCGCAGATCGCGCAGGGCGCGGACGTGGTCTATGCCGCGGCGGGCGGCACCGGCGTGGGCGTGCTGCAGGCCGCGGCCGATGGCGGCATCCTGTCGATCGGCGTGGACAGCAACCAGAACTACCTGCATCCGGGCCAGGTGCTGACCTCGATGATGAAGCGCGTCGACAACGCCGTCTACGAGGCGTTCAAGATGGGCACCGACCTGGAAACCGGCATCGTGGTGATGGACCTTGCCGCCGGGGGCGTGGGCTACGCGCTGGACGAATTCAACGCCGAACTGGTCAGCGAGGAAATGAAGGCCGCGGTGGATGCGGCGGCGGCGCAGATCGCGGCGGGCGAGCTGAGCGTGCATGACTACATGTCCGACAACGCCTGCCCGGTGAACTGAGGCCGGCGGGGATGACGGCCCGCACCAACACCGGGGGGCGGCAGGAAACTGCCGCCCCCGCGATCGAGTTGCGCGGCATCTCCAAGGCCTTCGGGCCGGTGCAGGCCAACAAGGACATCAGCCTGCGCGTCGAACGCGGCACGATCCACGGCATCATCGGCGAGAACGGCGCCGGCAAGTCGACGCTGATGTCGATCCTTTACGGGTTCTACAAGGCCGACGCGGGCGAGATCCTGATCGGCGGCCGGCCCGTGCAGATCCCCGACAGCCAGGCCGCGATCCGCGCCGGCATCGGCATGGTGTTCCAGCATTTCAAGCTGGTGCAGAATTTCACGGTGCTGGAGAATGTCGTGCTGGGGGCCGAGGACGGCGCGCTGCTGCGCCCGTCGCTGGCCAAGGCGCGCAGGCTGCTGGCCGATCTGGCGCGGGATTACGAGCTTGAGGTCGATCCCGACGAGGTGATCGAGGAACTGTCGGTCGGCCACCAGCAGCGGGTGGAGATTCTCAAGGCGCTGTACCGGCAGGCCGATATCCTGATCCTCGACGAGCCCACCGGGGTTCTGACCCCGGCCGAGGCCGACCACCTGTTCCGCATCCTTCGCGGGCTTCGCGAGCAGGGCAAGACGATCGTCCTGATCACCCACAAGCTGCGCGAGATCATGGAGATCACCGATACCGTTTCCGTCATGCGGCGCGGCGAGATGACCGCGACGGTCAAGACCGCCGACACCAACCCCGAGCAACTGGCCGAACTGATGGTCGGCCGCAAGGTGCTGCTGCGGGTCGACAAGAAACCCGCCGCGCCGGGCCGCACCGTGCTGGAGGTGGAGAACCTGCGGGTGACCGATCCCGACGGGGTGGAACGGGTCAAGGGCATCTCGTTCTCGATCCGGGCGGGTGAGATCCTCGGCATCGCCGGGGTGGCGGGGAACGGCCAGTCGGAGCTGCTGGAGGTTCTGGGCGGCTTCACCCCCGGCGCCGGGACCGTGCGCATCAACGGCGACGAGATCGACCTGTCGGGCAAGCATTCGAACGGCCAGACCCGGCGCGCGCGCGGCATCGCCCACGTGCCGGAGGATCGCCAGCACCTGGGCCTGATCATGGATTTCATGGCCTGGGAGAACGCGATCTTCGGTTATCACCACGATCCGGCCTATCAGAAGAACCGGCTGATCATGGACAATGCCGGGATCGTGCGCGCGGCGGCCGCCAAGATGGAACGGTTCGACGTGCGCCCGCCGATCCCGACGCTTCAGGCCAAGAGCTTTTCCGGCGGCAACCAGCAAAAGATCGTGCTGGCGCGCGAGATCGAGCGGGAACCCGATCTGCTGCTGGTCGGCCAGCCCACCCGCGGCGTCGATATCGGCGCGATCGAATTCATCCACCAGCGGATCATCGAGCTGCGCGATGCCGGCAAGGCGGTGCTGCTGGTATCCGTCGAGCTTGACGAGATCCTGTCGCTGTCGGACCGGATCGCGGTGATGTTCGACGGCCGGATCATGGGCGAACGCGACCCGGCGGCGACCGACGAGCGCGAACTGGGCCTTCTGATGGCCGGGATCGCGGGCGAGGGGGCCGCGGCATGACGAAACTGCCGAACTGGGCCGACATCGTCCTTGTGCCGCTGGTCAGCCTGCTGTTCGCCGCGATCATCTCGGCGCTCGTGCTGCTGGCGATCGGGCAGGATCCGGTCGCGGCGCTGAACGTGATGGTGACCGGGGCGCTGGGCTCTCCCTACGGCTGGGGCTACACGCTTTACTACACCACCTCGTTCATCTTCACCGGCCTTGCGGTGACCGTTTCGTTCAACGCCAAGCTGTTCAACATCGGCGGCGAGGGCCAGGCGCAGATGGGCGGGCTGGGCGTGGCGCTGGTGCTGCTGTCGCTGCCGGTCTGGCCGCACTGGACCGTCGCGCTTGTCGCCGCGGCCCTGGGCGCCGCCGCGTTCGGCGCGGCCTGGGCGGCGATCCCCGCCTACCTTCAGGCGAAGCGCGGCAGCCATATCGTGATCACCACGATCATGTTCAACTACATCGCCGCGGCGGTGATCGTCTACATGCTGGTCGACGTGCTGCGCCCGCCGGGGCAGATGGACCCGGCGACCGCCCGCTTCCCCGAGGGCGCCAAGCTGCCCACGCTGCACGACGTGCCGGGGCTGAACCTGATCTTCACCCGCGAGGTGCCGGCGAATGTCACGCTGTTCATCGCGCTGGCGGCGGCCTTTCTGGTCTGGGTGCTGTTGTGGCGCACCCGGCTGGGCTACCAGATCCGCGCCTTCGGCCAGTCCGAACCGGCGGCGCGCTATGCCGGGATC
>Ga0180435_10001070_pt1 | contig 28741 bp, 27 predicted proteins | sample SS_ome_3_FD_132467 | JGI IMG/M metagenome (GOLD analysis project Ga0180435, IMG submission 132467) | Hypersaline lake sediment archaeal communities from the Salton Sea, California, USA - SS_3_S_1 metaG | ecosystem: Environmental > Aquatic > Non-marine Saline and Alkaline > Hypersaline >... | reverse complement strand
TCAGAAAGGTCCATGCGCCAATAAGGTTCGCCCCTTGTAAGTGGTAAGCACATAGCAATTCAAGCAAGTGGGACCGCCTTTTCGGCGGCCCCTTCTTGAGGCATTAACGTTCGCTTCCTAGTCTGAGTCTCTTCTCCCAATAGCGGACTGTCGGATTGTGCCGCGCAATAGGCGGCTGTCGAGCCGAAGGCGACATTCATCAAACCGTTTTGGATGGCTGAGAGCTGATTATGCGTTTGGCCCGGGGACAGGACGAAACAGGCGGCCATCCGCGTGTAGAAATCGCGTAAAGAATTCAAACACGATGAGACGCGTCGTTTGAATAAAAACCAGCATCCCCTCTATCCCAATGATTAAGGTGTGTCCGACGGCGAGCAAGAGGAGCTGCAGCGTGTCCGTTTCAATCACTGCTGTGAACTTGAGCAATATATGGGTTAGTGCTGCGTGAGCCAGGGCGAAGGCGCCGACACGTGCAAATGACAAGGTATTGATCGCCAGTTCGTAGGCGCTTTGCATCAGGCGGCCAATCCCGGTGAAGAACTGGCCGTTCCCCGAAACGACCAAGCCGACTAAGTACCATAGCAGCGCGAACACTGATCCCAACAGTGCCGGGAAGTAGAAAATACTGACCAGCCCAGTCACGTAGAGTGTCAAAACCGAGGCGTCCTGCCACAACCACTGGCGTATTTCTCCGCGCCAGAACGCCTCGATGCCCGATAGAATCAGCCCCAGGAGAATGATGAAGGCGCCCACCAATAATGATAAACCGAGTGTCAGGATCGGATTTTCATAAGGACAGAAAACGATCGGCTCAATGAACTGGTGAGATCCGAATGTTTCCCCGAACAGTAAACCAAAGGCGGCCGCAGAAAGTCCGCATGGAATCAGTAGGCGTGCCCTTGGAAAACGCCTCGCGAATGCCACACCGGCCAATGCGATCACCAGACCATGTCCCAGGTCGGGGAACATCAACCCGAACAGTAAAGGCACCAGAAAAGCCAGCAAAGAGGTGGGGTCGAGTTCTGAAGGGGTTCCCGCGAAATTAACGAACATTTTGAATGGACTGGCCAATGGGTTCGGTGCCTCGAAATCCACTGGCGGCGGGGTGTCTTGAGGAGAGGGTCGGAACAACAATTTCGAATGGATATCCGCTTTCTTCAAGACGTTCTGCAAGCGCGCTGGGTCTTGGATCGTGGTCCAGCCAGTAACGCGGCAATGCCTCTTGTCCTCGGATAGGGTAACCGAGCGATCAAGAAACCAACGTAACAATCCCAGTTGCTTCAGCGCTTCAACCACTTCCCGGTTCTGTTGGTGTTGCTGCCGCGTCTGATCGATACGTGCGATGCGCCTTGCCAGCCTTTGTCTGGCTTTCTTGATTAACTTCGCCCGATAGTCCCAGTTATCCAGCAGCCAGGATGGCAGCTCTATTGGCTCGCATTGGCTCTTGGCGAACGCCAAGGCGTGCAAGGCCTCCTGCTCGGGAAGGCACATCACTACGTGAAAAAGGCGATTCTCGGAGGGGTATGACTCAACAACTGCTGACGAACCAACAGGTGGCTCCCGGTTCAGGGGGCAAGCAAAGACACGCTTACAAAGGAACCGGTGCTCAGGGGCGCTATACAAGGCCGGGACACTCTCAGCTTCTGCCCCAATCGCATCGACACAATCGGCTAAAAGTACGAGGCTGTTGAGTTTGTTCTGGGCGGCCTGCACGCTTCTGTCCAGACGTATTCGTCTTGCCAGCCAGTTTCGGACTAGGTTGAGGGCATCTTCAGCTGCCCTGGTGGGGTTGTTCGTGGATAAGTGTCTACCCGGCGAGACTTTGGGCAGGAGTCGCCGGTAGCGCATGACAAGACGCTCGGCGTTTCTGACGTGCCGGGTTAGTGTCTTGTTATCGAGTAAATTCTCGACAACCAGGTCTTTTTGCAGTTCAACCTGCCCAGTCTCGGCAAGTGCTTCTAATGCATAGACTGTCTGCTCGCGAGGGATATGGGCTTCGAACCATTGGGCTTTTAGGGCGCGCATTTGCTGAGGGCTCCAAGAAGGTTCGACTTGGCCGGACACAAAAACGCCCCGCGCAAAGCGAGGCGTTAGGCCATACAAATATTCCCTGTATTCCCTGAGGCTCCCAGTACTCAGCCTGGTAATAGATTAAATCAGCAGAATGTTTCGGGTATGTGTATATAGTGTGACAAGGTGCAGCGCGGGCTGTTTTCGCGTCGAAGCCGCCGTGAGTTTCCCACATTATCTGTGGATAACTCTGTGGGTATCGAACCACGAGGGTAGGAGTTCAGCGCATTCAGGCTAGATGGCCAAAAGGTGGCCAAAATAATAACGACCCGCTTCCGAGGAAGCGGGTAAGAAATCGAACAGATTAAGCGCAATCTTTTCCGAAACGCTGAGATGAGTCAGGCAGCCGCTTTCCTAGGCTTCCTGGCAGTTTTCGCCTTCGCGGCAACCCTTTTTCGAGCGGCCGTCTTCTTGGCGGTGGTTCTCTTGCGCTTCGTTGTCTTCTTGGTAGCGGCGGGAGCGACTTTTTCGACCGGTTTGCCAAACATCTTGTCGCGCAGAACAATGACGCTTTCCGAGACCTTCTCGGTTACGGTATTCGCAGCCCCTTTGACCTTATCGCTGACATCCTCTGCAGTACGTGATACGTCTTTCCAGATGTGCTCGTCCTTGTAGAGATATGTCGCCACACTACCTAATGCGGCCCCGGCTACCCATGGGATCAATGCAATAGCCATCGTAATCACCTCCTTGCATATATAAGTATGGTTCAACCTAACGGAGGCTGTTGCCTGTCGGGCGCTTTCCGAGGGCTTCCCGTCATTACTCGCCTGTCAGAAACCGATCCATGTCTTCATGGGTTTGGACACGCAGCTCAACGAGGCGTTGCGAAGCCATGTCGCGCAAAATGCCTGCGCTCGGCTCATTGGATGGGATGGCAAGGATCGCTTGCCAATATGCAATGATGGCTTCCCGCCGCCTTGCCGGCAGCGGTGGTGGTGTCCAAGGCATGACCTTTTCCTCCGTCTACTTCTCTCCCAAGTAACAATTTAGTCATAACCCGCTGAGCAGGCCATGAGTTTTCTCAGTCCGGATGATTTTTTCTCGATGTGGGCGCTGAATTAGCGCCTTGTCATTGTTTTGTCACACTATTTGGCTATCCAAAAAGATATAAGCCACGTCCACATAGCAGGACAGAACGATGTCGAAACGGTTAATCACGAAGGATTGGAGTGCAATCCCAGCCGCAGACCAAGCCTACTTACGTGCCTCATACGATCGTCACAAAAATCGGTTTCTCACACCTGAGCCATCAAGTGTAAGTAATGTCAGTTTTGAGCGCTGGCTGTCAAAACGTGGCATCCAAAAAATTAACCCGCATTGAGTTGTATTGCGAAAAGCACTTCCACAGTACAACAGGACATTCACGTTCAGGGACGGCCCGAAACAATTGTTACAGAGGTGGAGACGTGGCGACCAAAGACCAAGACGACGAAAAACGGAGCATGTATTCACTCGACCCGGCGAAAGATAAAGAGAATATCGAGCACAATATTGCGCATTCGATCGAAGAGCAGGTTCACGGGTTGGACGACGCCGTAGTTCAGGCAGCGGTCAAAGATAAGTATGAGGAGCTGCTCGGCAATGCGAAGGTCAAGCAGCATGTGCCTACGCTGACAGAAGGAGTTGTCAGGAGCGAGTTTCGACATAACAAGAACAAGGAGGGAGAAGCCACGGACTTTCGAAGAGTTCTTGTGGCCATAGATGGCTCTGACGAGTCTCTCGCCGCCTTGGGTATGTCTTTGAAAGTGTGCGGGGATTATTCGGCCGAACTGGTCTTGATGTGCGTGGCGAATTTGGAGTCGTTTCCCAAAGCACTCAGAGGCTTGGCGGGACTGGAAACGTCGGCACTCGGTCCGCAAGATCAGCGATGGCTAAGTCTGGGGCGTTTACCCCTTTGGATCACCGAGGCGCTTGAAGTCGTCAAGACGCAAGGCACTCACCGTCGAGTCGTCGATGAACTATCAGCTCAGATTCTGGAGAAAGCAAAGGCTAAGGCTGAATCAGCGGGTATACCGAATATCAGGTTGGAACAAGGCAGCGGGAGTCCCGCTGAAGAAATCGTCAGATGCTGCAAGTCCCTGAATGTTGACTTGGTTGTAGTGGCGCCAAGACATTTCGAAGCGGGTTACCCGCCAGATTACAGTGTCGCCAATGCGGTTGCCCAGTTGAGCCCCTGTAGCTGTTTGACGGTTAAAACCGCGGGCACGAATCGCGGTGAGGATTGATCGGGCGCCCGTTGGTGCGCCTTTGTCGACCTGGCTTGATAGCGAGCTCGATGAATGTCTCTTCCTGGCCGGTTCCTGCTATTTAGCGAACTTCCGCTTCCAAGCCGGGCGATCTTGCCAAAAGCAGATGATTGGCGTTTCTCCCGTTCCCAACGTATTTCGAAATGAGAATCCGCAACACGTGTCTATCTGCTAAAGGCAGCCAGACCAGTTCAAAGTTACACATCTTTAGCACCAAACTGGTGCGATTTTCACTGAGTACTGGGGGTGCCAATAAGCTAACGCGTTGTTTTTGCTTGTCACAAATTTGTTGGCATAGGACTTGTAGGATTTTGAGCACGACGTAGTAACTCGTAAATGGAGCAGTATCATGTTTAGGAAAACCTTGTTTGTGTTGCTTACCTTTGTGGCCATTCCAGCCACGGCTAACGTTTCGGAAGACATACTGGAGCCGTGCATCAATGGTGGCGTATCCGCCTCCGGCAACTATGTCACCCAGGAATTGGAAGACCTCACCCTGGCTATTGTGGCCAAATACTCGCCCAATGAATAACTAGAGCCTCCCATGAGTTAAGAGGAGGCGTTTCCCAATGACGACGAGGACACCTGTTGGGTTGCCCCTGAGTGGCATGATCGACCAATTTTAGGCAATACCCATCCCCTCCTAGCGTGGCTAGGTGTGTTTGAAGCCGCTTCCTCTCTTGCGGCTTCTTTTTTGTCTACTTATTGCTGGCAACATTAATCTCCAGCCCGATGAATCAAGTCAGCAGACCATGGCTCCTATTGACCTTTAGGCCAAGTCTCCAAGGCATCTGCGACCCTTGGAGGCTTCGGTTGTTCCTTTGGGTTGATGGTCATCAATGCCGTATCCGATTGCTCATCTATACTCAACACTCAAAAATAAGGAAGCGCTCAACGGTGGCAGTTGGTCCGTCACAGAGATGGTTACTTGATCCTGAGAAACAGTCGTTTTGGGATTTTTCCATATGAGGCAGATGCGATGAACAACCGATCCGACCATTACCGGGCCTTGGTGAAGAAGGAACAAGAATTCGTGTTTTCAAGCAGTTCTCATCAGCATCAGATCGAGGTGGCCGCCTACTTCAACGCCGAACATCGAGGCTTTGCTGCTGGACATGAACTCGACGACTGGCTTGAGGCCGAGCGGCAACTCCAGCGACGCATCGCAAGCCACGACAGCCAATAGAAAGCAGGGTGACGATGCTCGCCTGGAAACATAGTCTCTGCCTTATTCGAGGTGAGTAGGCGCAAGAATGCCCCATGACGAGAGAGAGAGCTGGCGCTGTACTTCTTGCCTGTCAGCCCCCTCGTAACCAGCATGTAACATACCCGTAACAGCGCTTCGCACCCCAATTTACTAACCTCTGTCTTGCTCATTATTTCAACGTGCCGATTGCTGGATCATGCATTGATGGTCTTAGCAAGCCGGAGGCTCTGGATTAGCTGTAGCCTCACGCCAAATTAGACCTAATACCCGCTAATTCCGGGCGAGGAGAAAGACCATGAGCATCCTCGAACAGACACTGCCGCACACTGAGCCACCGAACCATGAAGAGCACACGCGTACTGGCACCAGCGCAAAGATTCTTAAGCGCGCGATCCTGGACAACCTTTTCTACGTGCAGGGCCGTTTCCCGGATGTAGCGACAAAAAACGACTGGTACTTGGCACTTGCCTATACGGTCCGCGACCGCATGTTGCATCGTTGGGTCAACACGGCGCAGACCTATAAACAGCAGCAGGCGCGCACTGTTTGTTACTTGTCAGCAGAATTCCTGATGGGGCCACACCTAGGTGTCAACTTACTCAACCTGGAGATTTGGGACAATGCCCGACAGGCTCTATCCGAGTTGGGCCTGAATCTCGAGGTGTTACTGGATCAGGAGACTGAACCTGGTCTGGGGAATGGCGGATTGGGTAGACTGGCCGCATGTTACCTGGACTCGCTGGCAAGTCAGGAAATACCGGCAATCGGCTACGGAATTCGTTACGAGTTCGGAATTTTCGACCAGCGAATCGAGGACGGTTGGCAGGTCGAGGTTACTGACAAGTGGCTGCTCCACGGCAACCCCTGGGAACTGCCGCGGCCCAAGCTCAAATTCGACATTCCATTCGGCGGCACTACAGAGAGCTATCAGGATGCGGACGGTCACCATCGCGTACGCTGGGTTCCAGAGCGGGTGGTACGGGGAGTCGCATACGACACGCCGGTCATGGGCTACGGAGTCAATACCGTCAACCTACTGCGCCTGTGGAAGTCTGAAGCAACGGAGTCCTTCGACTTTTCTGCCTTCAATGTGGGTGACTACTTTGGCGCGGTTGACGAGAAGGTGATGTCTGAAAACCTGTCAAAGGTACTTTATCCGAACGACGAACAGCACTCTGGCAAGCGTCTGCGCTTGGAACAGCAGTATTTTTTCGTTAGTTGCTCTTTGCGCGACATGCTGCGTATACACGAGCGTAGCGGACGGCCGCTCAACGAGTTCCACGAAAAGTACGCCTGCCAGTTGAACGATACACATCCTGCCGTAGCGGTGCTGGAGCTGTTACGTTTGTTGCTCGACGAGTACCGGCTAGACTGGGGCACTGCCTGGGACATCACCCGCCGTACATTTTCTTACACTAACCACACACTGTTGCCGGAAGCTTTGGAAAAGTGGCCGCTCAAGCTATTCGGGAGTGTGCTGCCACGTCACGAAGAACTGCTTTACGAGGTCAACCAGCGTTTTCTCGACGAAGTGCGTATCAAGTATCGTTCCATCACTGACGGGCGACTAGCGCGTATGTCACTGATCGAAGAGGACGGAGAGCGCTACGTGCGCATGGCCAATCTGGCCTGTGTAGGCAGTGAACACATCAACGGTGTTGCCGCCCTTCATACCGATTTGCTCAAGTCTACGGTACTCCAAGATTTCTACGACATGTGGCCCGAAAAGTTTACCAATGTCACCAATGGAGTCAGTCCTCGACGCTTCGTGCGCCTATCCAATCCCTGGATGAGCAAATTGATCTCGAACAAGATCGGCCACGGTTGGATAAGAGATCTTTCCAAGCTGAAGGAGTTGGAAAAACACGTCGCTGACTCAGCCTTCCTCGAACAGTGGCGCCAAGCCAAGCGAGAGGCCAAGTTGCGCTTGGCCGAACTTATCCGGGAGCGGGATGGCATCAGTATCGACCCGGACTCGATGTTCGATGTTCAGGTCAAAAGAATTCACGAATACAAGCGTCAGCACCTTAATCTGTTGCACATCATCGCGCTGTACAACCGGATAAAGGATGATCCAAACATCGAAATGGTGCCGCGTACCTTCCTGTTCGGAGGCAAAGCAGCGCCTGGCTACTTCATGGCGAAGTTGATCATAAAGGCGATCAACTCGGTCGCTGAGGTTGTCAACAAGGACCCCGAGGTTCGTGGAAGGATCAACGTAGTTTTCGTGCCCAACTTCAGTGTCAAGAACGGTCAGTACATCTACCCTGCGGCTGATCTGTCCGAGCAGATATCAACTGCCGGCAAGGAAGCTTCAGGTACCGGCAACATGAAGTTCTCGATGAACGGTGCGTTGACCATCGGGACATTGGACGGTGCGAACGTGGAGATCCGCGAGGCGGTTGGAGAGGAAAACTTCTTCCTTTTCGGTTTGAATACGGACGAGGTAAATATCCTAAAGACACAAGGTTATTACCCGCGTCACTACTACGAAAACAGCGAAGAGTTGCGACGCGCGATCGACCTGCTCGGTTCGGGGCTGTTCAACCACGGCGATCGCGGCATGTTCCGCGACCTGATCGCCAATCTGCTACACCAGGACCCTTATCTCGTGCTAGCAGACTTCGACAGCTATGTGGCTCGCCAGAACGACGCGAGCAGTGCCTGGCGGGATGCTGAACACTGGACACGCATGTCGATTTTGAATTCGGCCCGCATGGGCGGATTTTCGTCGGATCGTTCGATTCGGGACTATGCCGAATCGATCTGGCGCGTACAGAGGCGACCAGTCGATGGTAGCTGAGATCATCAACCGCTCCTTCCAACTTGCCCCTGTTGGGACAGAAAAGATCACCGTGAGCTGTCTCGGAATTGTCTAATCTCTGCCTTATAAAGTGAAAAGTACCAGTCTGCATCGAAAGCATTTATGCCGCCTCCCGCCAACAAGACCAAAATAGTGGCCACAATCGGTCCTTCCTGCGGTACTCCCGAGATGGTTAGTGCCATGCTAGCCGCTGGTATGAACGTAGCGCGACTAAACTTCTCGCACGGTGATTTTGACTCGCATGCCGCGACCATAGAAATGTTGCGCGAGGTCGCCGCGCAGGAGGGACGCCGACTGGCGCTCATGGCCGACCTGCCAGGCCCCAAGATCCGCATCGGCGAACTCGCCGCCCCGATCGAATTGGGGGCTGGCGACCGCATCACGCTTACCACAGAATCGCATGTTGGCGAATTCGACCGAATTTCCGTCAACTTCCCCGGCCTACCCAAGGCCGTCAAACCCGGTGACAAACTTTTTCTGAACGACGGTCTTATTTCGATCAAGGTGCTCGAAGTACGGGGTTCGGAGGTTTATTGTGAGGTTCGTGCCGGGGGTGAGCTCTCCTCGCGCAAGGGTCTGGACCTGCCGGGTATCGACCTGGGCATTAGCGCTTTCACTGAGCGTGACCATGAGTGTATGGAGTTCGCCCTGAACCAGGGCATAGATGCTATCAGTCAGTCTTTTGTCTCCTGTGCAGCGGACATTCAGACGGTACGCAACGCAGCGGCGGAACTCGGTTTCTCGCCCTTCATTGTCGCAAAGATCGAGCGCAAGAAAGCGCTCGAAGAGTTGGACGCGATCCTTGCCATTACCGATGGAATCATGGTGGCACGCGGAGATCTTGGCGTGGAATTACCGATTGCCCAGATGGCAACGGTGCAGAAAGTGATCATGCGAAAAGCGAATCAGCTTGGCTGTCCCGTGATCACCGCAACCCAGATGCTGGAGTCAATGACCGAACATCGACGTCCTACCCGTGCCGAAGCCACAGATGTTGCCAATGCAATTCTCGATGGCACTGATGCAGTAATGCTCTCGGCCGAATCTGCCGTTGGTCGCTATCCGGTCGAGGCGGTGAGCATGCTTGCTGAAATTGCTGCAGCAACCGAACCCCACCGTAAGTCTGTAGCCACTGAGGCTGAACACCCCCCGGCAGGTTCGCCCTCGGCGATGGTCGCTTGGAGTGTGCATCAGGCTGTCAGCAACCTTGACCCGGTTGCTGTGGTTGTACCCACTCGCTCCGGCGCGATGGCCCGCAATGTGACACGGTTTCGATTGCCTGTGTGGATTACAGCGATCAGCACGGAAGCATCCACCTGTCAGGCGTTGCAATTTTCCTACGGTGTCGAAGCGGTACAGGTTGAACAAGAAAGGGCTGACTGGACCTCGTATTTGCGAAATAGATTGCGTGAACAAGGGCTTCTCGCAGGCTTGGCAGTTCTCACTCAGGGCCCCTCTGAGGCGTTCCCATGCGGCAACAATCGACTTGAAATAGTCAATCTGGCGCTATGAGCGCGGCAAGCCCCGACCAGAAAACGCGAACAACACAACCCCTAGCTCACGCCCGACAACAATGAACATTCACAGCCAAGAACATTGTCCGGCATTCAACGAGATCGGGTTTCGTGGATTGGTTTGGATCTTCGTTGGCATCATCTACGGTTTCATCTTCGTATCGCTCGCGGAATTCTGGCGCGATGTCATCCACTCACCTTTGAATTTACTGGTTGCAACAATAGGTGCCTCGACGTTTACAGCATTGTTCTATGGGAGCTTGCGCCTAGTAGTGATGATTGCCAACGTCATCCTCGTCTGCTTTCTATTATTTCTCCTGTTCGGCAGGGAAAGCGGTGGCTTCACTCTACCGCTGCTGATACTTATTCCGGCGGCATTAGGCATGCTGATAGGTGCTGGCTATGGGGTGCTAGACCGCAAGTCCAGGATTTGCTGCGCCGATGCAAAAATTATCGGTGGATTGGTTGCCGGGACGATCACCGCGCTAATCGCAGGGCTGGCGATAATGTTGATCGGGGACTCACCCCAGACCACTTACCCGTGGCTCGTGATGTTCCTGGCACCCATTGCGGGGGGCATATATGTCAGCACTGCCTGTTGGTTTGTGCGGCACCTGCAGAACCTACTGCCGCCAATCGGTGATGGCGCAATTGTGGGGCTGGGTGTTGGTGCGATCACGGGGCTGCTATTCGTCGTGATTGGGGGGACGATAGATCCAGACATTACCGGAAGCGGAAAGCCCTTGGCATTGCTTGAAAAAATCTATGGTGTCCTTGGGGTTACCTTAGTTGGCACCGCTGCAAGCTGCTTTGTCCTTGGTGCTATTCGCGCCTTGCTAAGAAGGGACTGGTACAAACTCTAACTCCCTACGGCTCACTTTGCTGCAAGGCAAGTCAGTTGAAGAAAAACATTTACAGCCAAACTCAGTGATGCACTCTCCGCGTTAGCTAGCTAATTTTCCATTCGAGTTTCTGAGAGAAATAGCGGCCGATATCTAGCCCGCTCTGCTGAAAGCAACGTCAGTCCACTAAGGTCGCTTAGCGGATTCCCGCGGAAGGTCCGCTTCTCGCCGTTTCCGGCAGTCTCCCCAATGACCGCTCCCAGGTTCCCGTATGGCGCTCCATAGCGGACGGTGCGATTGTGCGGCGCAGCAGGCAGCTGACGAGCCAAAGCAGTCGTTCCGAGACTCTCGTGGACGGGTATTTGGTGGCTAATCAAACTGGAACCTTAGACTAAGGGGTTGCCAGTGGTGACTTACATGCCTTTTATGGGAACCTAGACGGAGCCGGTTGATTGATACCTGTCACGCCTTCCCAAGTAGGCACTAATCAGTTTGTCCATGCCTTCTTGTTCGTAAGGCCTCAGTCCGCTAAGCAGCAGACGTTTGCAGCCGGTTCCAACAACCGTGTCACCACAGAGAAACTCAAATGTCAGACGAACGTCCCCGCGCTTACCTTCTATTTTCATCTGGCTGTCTGCCAGATGCAGTTCAACGTTTGGTATATCCAGGCGTTGAAGTTTAAAGGCCATGCTTTCGTAGATCACCATGGGGCGCTCGATGTTAACCATTACGCCCTGGTCCTGCATGAGTGGCACAAGGATATGAGGAAAGTTATGTCCGGAGAACGCGACATAGCGTTGTGCCAGTCGTTCAATCAGTGCTTGATCGTGAGAAATTTCCCCAGCACGTTCAACATGCAGATAGGTTTTTTTGTCCGCGTCGCGCAGTTCGTAAGTGTCAGCCGGTTCCTGCTCCAGTTGCAAGGTAACTCCGGCGCCAACCATGCCCGAGAACCGAAAACTCATTTCCTGGCTAATCCCGTAGTGTTGTAACAATACGGTAAAGAGTAGGTCGCCAGGGACGCAGAAACGGCGATTGTCCGTGTCGTGCAAGGGGTTGAAGTCGCCAGCGATGGCCTTGGCAAAATTGCTGGCTTGATCGGGGGCGATGCTGAGATTGTTATCGCTAATGTTGTAGTAATCGCGTAATGACATTGGTTAATTAAGGGCGGGAAAGCAGAACGAATTGTCGATTATGGAGCAATTTTCAGGTTGCTGGGAAAGAGTGGTTGCGCATTAACATTGCAAGCGACTGAGAGGGTCGGCCTGGGAAGCGATGTGCGTGAAGAAATTGGTGCCTCAACAGGGCTCGCGTAGTTTCGTTAATTGAGTCAGTTGTGTTGGATAAATTCGTGAGGCTTTACCGGTGTGCCGTCACCTGGAGTGGGTCAACGCCATTAGTAGCGGGCATTTCTAGCCAATTGCAGGGATGATAGCTTGCGAGCCGGAGCGGCCGTTGGATGTTATGCCAAGTAATAAATGATGGGCCTCACCACAAGTTGTAGTTGGCGGTGAGGTTTTTCTGATCTTTATTCCGGACGACCAAGTTGCGGCGGCCATTCCTTGATGTATACATCCTGCTTTGCATACGGGATCTCGATACCCTCTGCCATGAAGCGTTTGTAAATCGTTGAGTTCAGGGCATCGAGAACGCGACCGCGCAACTCAGGGTCATCCACCCAGCAGAGCAACTCGAAATCCAGTGACGATGGGCCGAACGTGCGGAAGCGAACACGCGGTTCGGGAACTTCACACACGGCTGCTGATTCCTGTGCAACCGACATCAGAACCTCGCGGACCAGATCGATATCGGAACCGTAAGCCACGCCGACGGCAACCCGAATACGGTATTTGACATGTGGCCCGCCCGATTCGTTGACAACCTTGGAGTTGCCCATGATTGAATTGGGGATCGTGACTTCCACATCGTCCCTTGTCAGCAAGCGGGTACTACGAATACCAATATGTGTCACCTTTCCTCGGAGGCCGGCACCATCATCAAGTACGACATAGTCACCGATCTTGTACGGTGAGTCGGCCATGATGAATACACCGGAAAACAGGTTGGCCAGGGTGTCCTTGGCGGCAAAGCCGATTGCGATACCGGCAATACCTGCGGAGGCAAGCCATGCGGTCATGTCCACCTTCCAAGACTGGAAAATAAAGTAGACCGCGAACACGGTAATCACGATGGCGGCCAGGTTGGTGAACAGCGGGAGCGTCTGCGGACGAACCAGCGCATTGGGTATGGCGCGCCGACTGGCGATCGACAAAGCCAGCTTGGAAGTGCGGACCGCAAACAGCATCCACATGAAGATCATGACGGATACCACCATCGACAACAACGTGCTCTGCAGGTTTGGTGGTGCGCTGATGATGTGGGCTGAGGCAGGCACGCCGAGCAGGGCGATGCTCCAGAACAGAGGCGTACGCAAGTAGTCTACGATGAGGTCGTCGGTTTGGGTCGATGTACGCGCAGTAATGCGCCGTATCAGTGGAATAATGACCCATTCGACAATCTTGGCCAGGACAACAAACACTAGCAATACCAGGAGTGCCTTGATCCAGGGTTGGTCTCCAAACAAGGCCATCAGCGGTTCCAATTGTTCGGATACACTGATCTTTTCCGCCAGTTGCTCGACGCTGGTGTTGATTGCGGATTCGACGGGTTCGCTGGTTTCAGGTGCGATGGATCCTGCTGCCTTATCGTCTGCCATGGTGATTTGCGACCGGTAGGTGTGGTTCGTGGATTATCAAATTGATTATGGAATCGATGCAAATTCCTGCATGGCCTTGGAAGAAGGAAATGACCCAAACAGCGCAAATGCGGAACGGGTATATCTCGATATCAACACCTGATACCGAACATTGCAGCGACGTACCTGACCGTCCGTACTTGGCGGTGGAGTCAGCTTGTCGCGAATATCCGCTTGGATGCGCTATCGATGTTGCGCCCATTTCTAGAAGCTCTCGCTAAATAGAGAATCGCAGGCACAAAAAAAACCCGCTCCCTGTGGAGCGGGTTCATGATCTGTCTCTCTGAGCGTTGTTGGCTTATTCAGAGAGGGTCGCGGACTCGATCACGACCGGGTCGACCGGCACATCCGAGTGGCCTGCGCGACTGGTCGTCTCGACACCCTTGATCTGGTTGACCACGTCCATGCCCTCGGTGACCTTGCCGAATACACAGTAGCCCCAGCCGTCCTGGCCCGGGTAGTCCAGAAACTTGTTATCGCTGACGTTGATAAAGAACTGCGAAGAGGCAGAGTGTGGCTGCATGGTGCGTGCCATGGCGATGGTGCCGGTGTCGTTGCTCAGGCCATTCTTGGCTTCGTTCTCGATCGAATCACGGGTGGGCTTTTGCGCCATGTCTTCGGTAAAGCCGCCGCCCTGGATCATGAAGTTGTTGATCACGCGGTGGAAGATAGTGCCGTCGAAGAAGCCATCAAGAACGTATTGCTCGAAGTTTTCACAGGTTTTTGGCGCAGCCTCGTGATTCAGTTCGATCACGATGTCGCCCTTGTTGGTTTTCAGGGTAATCATTAAGTTTTCCTCACTAGGCGGCGTGTTGCGCCGCTTGTCTTACTTTCGGGTAATGGATTCGATCAGGATGTTCTTGACCGGCACGTTCTCGCGACCCTCCTTGACGGTGACCTGCTCATTGGCGATGGCATCGACCACGTCCATGCCTTCGGTGACCATGCCGAACACGGCGTAACCCCAGCCATCGAAGCTCGGGTAGTCCAGGTTGTCATTGTTGCGATGGTTGATGAAGAACTGCGAGGTGGCAGAGTGCGGGTCACGGGTGCGGGCCATCGCGATGCTGCCGCGCACGTTCTTCAGGCCATTCTTGGCTTCGTTGGTAATGCCTTCGTGGGTGTCTTTCTTGCTCATGTCCGGGGTCAGGCCGCCGCCCTGGATCATGAAGCCCTCGATCACGCGGTGGAAAACGGTGCCGTTGTAGAAGCCCTCGTCCACGTAACGCAGGAAGTTCTTGACCGACTCGGGGGCTTTTTCCTGGTTCAGTGCGACCGTGATGTCGCCTTTGTTGGTCTTTATCAGTACGGAAACCGATTCGGCCAGGGCCGAACCGCTCAGGAGAAGGCCCAGTAGCAGGGCGCTCATCAAGTGCTTTATCATTGTTTGCTTCTACTCTTATGAATTGAAGGGTGTTTTCGCGTTGCGCGAGTGTACCGGCTTGCCCGGGAGGGAAAAAGGTCGGTTGCCCCGTAAATTGGGTAGAATCCGCTTTTTGTCACCGAATTCTGGCCAGTAGTACCCCATGTTGAAAATCTACAACGACCTCACGCGCACCAAGGAAACCTTCGAGCCGCTGGTTCCGGGCAAGGTGAACATGTATGTCTGCGGCATGACGGTTTACGACCTGTGTCACCTCGGGCACGCACGCGTGATGGTGGTTTTCGACGTCGTCTACCGCTATCTCAAGGCCATTGGCTACGACGTCACCTACATCCGCAATATCACGGATATCGATGACAAGATTATCAACCGTGCCAACGAGAACGGAGAGGCCTTCCGTGAGCTGACTGAGCGTTTCATTGGCGCCATGCACGAGGATTCCGAGGCGCTGGGTATTCTGCCGCCGGATGACGAGCCGAAGGCTACCGAGCACCTGGACGAGATCATCGACATGATCGAGCGCCTGATCGCCAATAATCACGCCTATGTGGTGGAGAACGGCGACGTGTATTTCGACGTCAAGAGTTTTCCCGAATACGGCAAGCTCTCCGGCAAATCCATTGAAGACCTGCAGGCCGGTGCGCGCGTGGACGTAGGCGAGATCAAGCGCGACCCGCTGGACTTTGCCCTGTGGAAGGCCGCCAAGCCGGACGAGCCGTCCTGGGAGTCGCCCTGGGGGCAGGGCCGACCCGGCTGGCACATCGAGTGTTCCGCCATGTCCACCAAGGCGCTGGGCGACACCTTCGACATTCATGGCGGCGGTGCCGACCTGACCTTCCCGCATCACGAAAACGAGATCGCCCAGTCCGAGTGCGCCACTGGCCATCAGTTCGTGAAGTACTGGATGCACAATGGTTTTGTGCGGATCAACGACGAGAAGATGTCCAAATCGCTGGGCAATTTCTTCACCGTGCGTGAAATTCTCGAGCGCTACCGGGCCGAAGAGGTGCGGTATTTCATCCTAACCAGTCAGTACCGCTCGCCGCTGAATTACGATGACGAACACCTGGACAACGCGCGCGGCGCGCTGACTCGTTTCTATACGGCTTTGCGCGGCCTGCCGGATGCCGAACCTGCCGGTGCAGAGAGCTTCGAAGAGAAGTTCCACGCAGCCATGAATGATGACTTCAATACCCCGGAAGCCTTGGCGGCGATGTTCGAGCTGGTGCGCGAGATCAACCGCGTGCGTGCCGAGGACGCGACCAAGGCCGCAGGTCTGGGCGCATCATTGCGCTGCCTGGGAGACATGCTGGGTATTCTCCAAAACGATCCAGAGGCCTACCTGCGTGGCGACGAAGCCGGTGACGATGATCTGGGCGATGGCGCCATCGACGACATGATCGCTGCTCGCAACCAGGCCAAGGCCGATAAGAACTGGGCCGAGGCCGACCGGATTCGCGATGAACTGCAGGCGCAGGGCATCGTGCTGGAGGACGGCGCGGGCGGCACTACCTGGCGTCGCGGCTGATGCAGGAACGTCCCGTCTTCAAGGTTTTCTACCGTGACTATGTCAACGGTGTCGCGATTTCGTCGTCCGAACCGGAGGAACTGGCTGGCGATCGGATAGCGCCGTTGGCAGAGGCCTTGTTGCAACATGCCGACAATTTCCTTGGCGTGGTCGACAAGAATGACCTGATCATGCAGGCCTACCTGGATGACGACGAACAGACTGTGTTCCTGGAACTGCTTTACCCTGAGGGCCAGGGCGCCATGCGATTGCAGATGAGCTGGGCTGATGCGGTGGACGTGCTGGCTAATCTGCCGGCCGAGTTCGATGAATCACTTTTGCCAGGGGCGCAATTCGTAAGCTGATGAGTGTTGCACAGATCACAGGAGCCCGGGTGCGTCTCGATATCGATTCGACCATCGATGACCTGAGTGGTGTCGTCAAGATAGGCGAGTTCCTGTTACTGGGTAACGACGAAGGTCATCAGCTGCTGGTTTGCAGGCGCGGCAGCATACCGGATACCTGGGAAGTTGAAGACAGCATCCAGTTGTCGACGTCAGAAGAGGAAACTGACATCGAGGCGCTGACCTATGCCGACGGCTATCTGTACGTCGTCGGGTCGCATGCCCTGCGTCGGCGCTCTCTCAAACCAGCGACTGACACAGTCAAGAAAAATCGCAAACGTTTTACCCGCGTTGAGGCACAGAAGTCGCGCAATCGCTTGTACCGGATTCCTTTTGACAAGGACAGCGGCGAGTTGGGTGCGATCGAGTCTATCAATCTGTCCAAGCGTCTGCGCAAGGATGCTTTCCTGGGGCCGTTTACAAAGATCGCGAGCAAGGAAAACGGTGTGGATATCGAAGGTATGGCCGTACACCAGGGTAGGCTGTACCTGGGGTTCCGCGGCCCTGTATTGCGCTACAACCTGGTGCCGGTCATGGTGCTGGATTTCGATCATCCGAAACGCTACGAATTGCGTTTCGTTGACGTGCGAGGGCAGGGGGTTCGCGACATGGTGTCCCTGGGGGATGCGCTGATCCTGTTGACTGGTCCGGTCAGCGATGCGCCCAGCCCGTTTCGTCTGTGGCTGTGGGACGGCAAGGATCAGATGCCGGGAAACGACCGTTTTGTCCAACCTGCCCTGCGCCTGGGGAATGTCGGCGTACCGACAGGATCGAAGGCCGAGGGGCTGGCGTTGCTCGATACGGACGGGGATGAAGTCGAGCTGCTTCTGGTGGTCGACGGTGTAGGCAGCGAACGGGCGCAACGCCTCAGGTTGATGATTCCTGCGAAGCGCTGAGCGCTTATTCCAGTCCCAGAATAAATTCCCATTCAGTCTCGCTGACCGGCATGATCGACAGGCGGTTACCCTTGCGCAGGAGCGGCATGTCGGCCAGTTCGCCGTCGGCGTATTGCTTGAGTTCACGCAGGCTGATGTTGCGTTTGAGCTTGCGCTTGTGCCTCACATCCACCATGAACCAGCGTGGGTTTTCCGGGTCGCTCTTGGGATCGTAATACTTGGCCTCTGGCTCGAAGGCAGTGTGATCCGGGTAGCCTTCCCTGACCACCTGCATGATCCCGACGATGCCCGGCTCAGCGCAATTCGAATGGTAGAAAAACACCAGGTCGCCCTTCTTTATCTGGTCGCGCATCATGTTGCGCGCCTGGTAGTTACGCACGCCGTCCCAGTGCTCGGTTTTCTTCGGCATTTTCATCAAGTGCTCGATACCGAAGACATCGGGCTCGGACTTCATCAGCCAATAGTTCATGAATTTCCCTCAGGAATGGGGTTTTGCGCGCTCCGGAAGAATCTATAAGCTTCTGGCATTCGAAATCAATGGGTGAATTATGAGCAAGATTTTGGCCGTGCTGGTGGATGGGCAGGTGCAACTGGAATTCGATCACGCGAAGCCGATCCCCCAACAGCAACTTGATTACCTGGACAACATGGATGCACGCATGGATGCTGGCATCGAGCTGGAAGATGAGCAGATTGCCGAGCCGGATATCGAGGCTAGGGTGAAGTTCGTGGCACAGAACCTGGCGACCGCCCTGCTCGAGGGCAACGACCAGATGGCGGCAGCCATGTGCACTTGGCTGGGCGTGCGTCGTCCCGAGCTGCACCAGGTCAAAATCAGTGTGGGTGAGCTGGGGGTGACTCTTGATCTGGACTACGAAACGCCGTTCGAAAAGCCGACACCTCAGCCGCAGGTGGTGCAATTCCACTCAAAGCTGGACAGCTGAATTCTGCTGTTTCAGTCGACCTGGGCTGCCAGGTGCAGAAAACTCGCCAGACGCTCCGGGTGGAGCATGCCTGCTTGCTCCGCTTCCCGCACGGCACATCCGGGCTCGTCGGTATGCGAGCAGTTTTTGAAGCGGCATTTGCCGATCAGGGCGCGGATCTCCGGGTAGCCGAACTCCAGTTCGCGGCGTTCGATCTTGCCGAGGCGGAAGCTGCGCACTCCGGGTGAGTCGATGATCTCGCCGCCGCTTTCAAGCTCATAGAGGGTTGCCGCCGAGGTCGTGTGACGGCCGAGGCCGGTGCTGTCTGACAGCTTGCCTTCCTCCACGCCCTCGCTTGGCAGGATGGCGTTGATCAGCGAGGATTTTCCGACGCCGGATTGGCCCACCAGGATGCTGGTCTGGTCACGCAGTTGCTCGAACAATGGATCAAGCCCGTGTTCGGTCTTGGCGCTGACCTGGATCAGTGGGTAGCCGAGGTTTTCGTAGTGTGCAAAGCGCTGCAGAAATTCCTTGCGCCCGTCGTCCGAGAGCAGGTCGGCCTTGTTCAGGCAGATGGCAGCTTTCACGCCGATGCGTTCGGCGGCAACGAGATACTGGTCTAGCAGGTAGCCGGAAGGTTCCGGTTCCGGGGCCAACACCACCACCAACTGGGTGATATTCGCGGCGATGGGCTTGTCGCGCCCACTGTAATCCGGGCGCGAGAGGGTGCTGTCCCGGTCGAGCAAGGCGATCACCACGCCTTGTTCGCCCTCGGTGGCCTGCCACAGTACCTTGTCGCCGCACACCACCTCCCCGAGATTTTGGCGAAACAGGCAGTGCACCCGCTGGCCGTTGCCGGTTCTTAGCACCAGGTTCTGGCCGTGGCGTACCACCACGCGGCCTTCGAACTGCTCGCCTTGTTCGGTGCCGGCCAAGGCCGCCTCGGCCCGGGCCTCGGCGCGCTCACGGCGTTGCGCCTGGATTTTCGCGATACGCGCTCGTTGTTGATGGGTGAGCTTGCGGCGCGCCATCGTCAGCGGTTACTTGAACTTGTAGTAGGCGTCGTTGAGATGGTTTGCCATGAGCTCGATCTCGTCGTCGAAAAGCCCGGTGCCAAGATTGGTTTCACAACGACGCACGATGCGCTTGAGCTGGGGCAGGCTTTTGGCCCGGCGATTGGTCCGGGTGTACATGCTATCGGTGTGGCAGCGCGTGCAGTGTTCCTGGAGGTGTTGTGCCGGGTCGAAGTCTTCGGCGGAGGCTGTCGTGGAAAAGGCCAACAGGGCGCCTACGATTAAAATCTGTTTGAACATGCGGGGTACTCTCAAGCGTTGGTCAGTTTGGATGCCAGGTGTGCAATGCGTTCTGGCGCCGGTGGATGGCTGTGGTGGAAGGCCGAGTACAACGGGTCGGGCGTCAGCGTGCTGGCGTTGTCGCGGTACATGCTCACCAGGCCATCGATCAGCGCCTGGGCATTGGTTTGCTCGGCAGCAAAGGCGTCGGCTTCGAATTCGTGCTTGCGCGAGAAGGCCGACATCAGCGGCGAGAAAAACACGGTGAATACCGGCATCATCAGGATGAACAGGATCAGTGCGAGTGCATCGCTTTGGCGTTCCACGCCGAGACCGGTGTAAAACCAGGCCTGTTGCGAAAGCCAGCCGAGCAGGGCAAGGCCGGCCAGCGACAACAGGGCGCTGGTGATCAGCATCTTGAGGATGTGCTTGCGTTTGAAATGACCCAGTTCGTGAGCCAGTACGGCCTCGATCTGTTCCTCGTCCAGCCCGTCGAGCAGGGTATCGAAGAACACGATGCGCTTGTTCTTGCCGAAGCCGGTGAAATAGGCATTGCCGTGTGCCGACCGTCTGGAGCCGTCCATCACGAACATGCCGTTGCTCTTGAAGCCGCAGCGCGCCAGCAGGCTCTCCAGGCGTGTGCGCAGCGTGCCCTGGTCGAGCGGTTCGAACTTGTTGAACAGCGGTGCGATCCAGGTAGGGAAGGCCCAGGTGATCAGCAGGGTGAAACCCATCCAAGCGAGCCAGGCCCAGGCCCACCAGAGGTCTCCGGCGCTCTCCATCAGCCACAGCATTACCAACAGCACGGGCAGTCCGAGCGCCACCGATAGCAGCAACTCGATCAGCTTGTCCTTGGCGAAGCGGGCCGGCGTATTGCGATTGAAACCGAAGCGTGCCTCCACGCCGAAGGTGCTGCGTATCTCAAGCGGTAGGTCGATAACCATGTCGACCAGTAAGACTGACAGGATCAGCAGGGCGCCCTGCCAGAGAGCGGAAAGCCCGAACCCCAGCCAGAGCTCGTCGAGCCAGCCAAGCAGGCCGCCGAGTGTCCAGGCCAACAAGACCAGTGGGCCGATCGCAAGTTTCCAACGTTCGATGCCCAGGCGGGCGAGGGTGTAGCTGGCCGCTTTTTGGTGATCCTCCAGGCTGATGCTGTCGGCAAAGGCCCCTGGAACCTTGTCGCTATGGGTGACGACGTGAGCCGCCTGCCGGCCGATAAGCCACAGCTGCAACAGGGCGCCGGCGACGAGTACTGTCAGGAAAATGTAGGTAAATGTTTCCATGCCGCGATTGTAGCTGTGCGCACGCTGCGGTGCATTGCCGCTATCCTGTTAGAATTCACGGGAATATCCTGCAATGGCTTACGAGGACACGATGGCGCCGAGCGAAAACAACCTGATCTGGATTGACCTGGAGATGACTGGACTTGATCCACAGAACGATCAGATCATCGAGATTGCCACCGTCGTCACCGATGCAGATTTGAACGTGTTGGCTGAGGGGCCGATGATCGCCATCCATCAGCCGCAGGGAATCCTCGATGGCATGGACGAGTGGAATACCAATCAGCACGGCAAGTCCGGTCTGATCAAGCGTGTACAGGAGAGCGAGTACACGGTCGGAAAGGCTGAGCGCGAGACCCTGGAGTTTCTCGAGAAGTGGGTCACGAAAGGTGCCTCACCGATGTGCGGTAACTCGATCTGCCAGGATCGACGTTTTATGGCGCGTTTGATGCCGGAGTTGGAGGAGTACTTCCACTATCGCAACCTGGATGTCTCGAGTCTCAAGGAGCTGGCGCGGCGCTGGGCTCCGGACGTCTACAAGGGCTTCACCAAGGAATCCTCACACTTGGCGCTGGATGACATCAAGGATTCCATCGCCGAACTCCAGTTCTACCGGGAGCATTTTCTCAAGGCCTGATGACGCTTTACCCCATCGTGGCTCGCAAATAGCAGCCCGCGCTAGCGTCGAGCGCCTTTATCTCCTGGACAGGTGAGATATGGCCTGGTTCGCTGTCCTGATCCATTCGGCCGGTAACTGGTAACTGGCAACCCAGGTGGGAATGTCTTCCGATGGCATTGGGTGGGCTATGCCGTAACCTTGGGCATAGATGCAGCCCAGCAGTAGCAGAGCCTTTCCATGTGCAATCGATTCGACGCCTTCGGCCAACACCTCGCGCTCCAGTGCTTCGCCCAGTCTCAAAATACCCTCGACGATTTTTCGATCATCCTTGTCTTGCAGCATGTCGCCGACGAAGGAACGATCAATCTTGAGTTTTCTGGCCGGCAGGCGGCGTAGGTAGGTCAGCGAGGAATAGCCGGTGCCGAAGTCGTCGATCGCGAATGAAACGTCGAGTGCATGGCAGGCATTGATGGTATTGGTCATCTTGCCAACGTCTTCAACGGCGCTGGTTTCGAGGATCTCCAGTTCCAGGCTGCCGGCGGAATCCGGGTAGGCTTTCAGCAGAGATTCGAGGCGGCTGACAAAGTCGCTCTGTTGCAGGGTCATCGCCGCGACGTTTACACCGACGCGGGAGACTGGCAATGTGGTTTTCCATTCGCTGACCTGTTGCATCACGCTTTCGATGACCCACCAGTCCAGGTCGATGCCGAGAGGATGGTTTTCCACCAGGGATAGAAACTGGCCCGGGGTCAACAGGCCTTCTTCCGGGTGTTGCCAGCGAACCAGTGCTTCCAAGCCATGTACGCTGCCATCGAGCATGTTGATCTGTGGTTGGTAGAAGACACGCAGCTGGTTGTCGTAAATTGCCTCGCTGATATCCGACAGGCGCTTTGCCTGCGCGTGTATGGCGCGGTTCTGTTCGGGATCGAAGAAAGTGTAGGTGTTTTTCCCGGACTGCTTGGATTGGTACATGGCCTGGTCGGCATGCCGCAACAGGGTGTCGGCATCGTTGTCGTCGTCGGGGTACAGCGTGATGCCGATGCTGGCGCTCAGCTGCAAGGTCAGGTCTCCAAGGTTGAAAGGGGCCCTGAGGATATCCATCATGCGCTCGATCAGCTGCGCACGCCGGCTGGGGTCGCCAACTCCCCTAAGCAACACGGTGAATTCGTCGCCGCCCCAACGTGCGACTGTATCGTCCTCACGCAACATCGACTGCAGGCGTGCCGCAAACGCGATGATGACCTTGTCGCCAGCTTCGTGACCGTATTGATCGTTGATCGGTTTAAAACCATCCAGGTCGATGGCGCATACGGCAAGTTGGGAACCGTTGCGTATGGTGGATGACATGTCGGCCTGCATTCGGTCGACCAGGTAACGACGATTGGGCAGGCCGGTCAGCGGGTCGTGGTAGGCGAGGGTCTCCAGATTTTCCTGGTGTTCTCGCAGGCGGGTGATGTCCCGCTCGATGCCGATCACACCCAGGAGGTTGCCTTGCTTGTCGTAATAGGGGGTGTGCAAGGAATCGAGGATTCTCTGTTCGCCGCTGCTATCTTCGCTATGTAGGTCAGTTTGTTCCGCCTGGCAGGTTCCAATGATGCGGTTGTCGCGCTGGTGGCGGGTGACTCCGGACTCGTAGCCAAAGACTTCCAGGTCGGATCTGCCGGCAAGCCGTGCGTGGTCGACGCCGTAAAAGTCGCAGAAGGCGCGGTTGGCTCCCTTGTAGTTGCCATCCGGTAGCTTGAAGTAGATCGGGTCTGGAATGCTGTCGACTACGGCTTGCAACAGGGCATGTTCCGCACTCAGCTGCCTGTTGCGGTGGTTCAGTTCGTCGCTTAGCTCGGCAAACTTAGCTGTTTCCTTCTCGCGCTGGCGAATGCTTTTGACCAGGTAGGCGCCAAACATGAGAACGATCAGGTAAGCAGTGAATACCGCCAATACGGTTCGTTGCAGTTGTTTCTGTAAGGCCGATGTGTCCACCGTGTGCACGAGCGTCGCCTTGCCCCTGTAGCCATAGGAAATCACGCGTTCCTGAGTCAACAGGTGCGGAGATGGGGTATCGCGTTCGAATCTTCCCAGTTCAAATCCCATTCCGGTGGTGAGCACCAGGCGCACCGTTTTCTGCAGAAAGCGTCCCCACTCGGCGAATAGCATGGGAATTTCGTCGTAACGGCCGTCCTCCAGCGTGGTTTCCACGGCGGCTGTGAGCATGGTCAGCTCATCGCCAGCCGTCTGCTGCAGGGCCTGTTTGTTGTGCTCATGCGTGAGCCAGATAATGATCAACGAGAGAGCTGCGACCAGGGTCATCACGGTGGCAAAAAGGGGCCAGGACCTCGCAGAGACCTTCTGTGAAAACACCCTCATGGGTCGAGATCTTCCATCAGCTGGCGCAGCGTCAGGTAATCGGCTTTGGTTGCACTGACCAAGCCGGTGGCCGAGCGCTTGATAGGCTTGAGGACAAGCTTGACCTGTTCCGGGGTGCTGATACCCAGAAGCAGATCGCGTAGTTTGCGTACCATGGCCCTGTTCAGCGATGAACTGGCAACAAAAACGTGTTCGGATATTGCCGGAGTTTCCATCAGGGATTTGAGGCCCCTATCGGTGTATTTCCTGAACACCTCTTCTTTCACGGCACCAGCGTCCGCATCACCGGTCAGCACCGCCAATGCGACATTGGTATGCCCGGCGTAATGGTGATAGTAGGCCAGGTCATCGAGGTCGATACCCTTCTGAAGCAGCAAGGCGCGTGGCACCAGCGTACCCATGGTGGATTCGGGGTCGCCGAAAGCCATCACCTTGCCTTTCAGATCCTGCAGGTTTTTCAGTGGGCTGTCTTTGCGCACCACGATGTGTCCAGTGAAGGTCGGCGACCCATCCGCCTCAAGCCGGGCCAGGAGTGGCAGTGTTGCGTTGGTTCGCAGCAGTTTCACAAACAGCGACGGGCCCAGGTAGGCGACATCGATCTGATTGTTGGCGAGTGCCTGCAGGTGCGCTTGGTAGTTTTGTCCTACACGTACCTCGACATCGATCCCCAGCCCTGCCGACAGATAATCCGCCAGGGGCGAGAAGCGCTGCTTGATCTCCTGGTGCTGCAGGTACGGATGCACGCCGAGAATCAGACGGTCCTGCGCCTGGCTGGGGGAATGCCAACCCAAGGCCATGGCAACGATCGTTAGGAGCAGCGTTGTTGCCATATTGGCAATGGCTGTTCTTTCGGGCTGCAGTTTGAAAGCGTGGCTTGTTGACATGGGCTTTGGTTGCAAGAGTTCATTCATAAAGGTAGCGGCATCGTACAAAAAAGCTTGGTTTGAGTAAGGGTATTTTTGCGTGCCGCGGGGCGGTCCCTCATGCCTTAGCGATTTAAAGGCGCTGTTCCAGTCTGTGAAGTGCCCAGCGGATGTGCTCTGCAAGTAGTTCGGAAGCGTTGGCAAGGCGGCCTTTCAGTGCCTCGATGGCGGCAGGGGAGGCCTGGCCGTTGCCCAGCGCTACCGCGATATTCCGCTGCCAGCGCTGGTGGCCGATGCGGCGGATCGCCGAGCCCTCGGTGCGACTGAGAAATTCAGCCTCGTCCCAGCTAAACAGCTCCAGCAGGGTGGTTTGGTCGAGATTGTTACGAGGTGCAAAGTCATCGATGCGCGTTGGTATGGAGAAGCGGTTCCATGGGCAACAGTGCTGGCAGTCGTCGCAGCCGTAGATGCGGTTGCCCATCAGTGGGCGCAATTCCAAGGGGATCGGGCCTTGCAGTTCGATGGTCAGGTAGGAGATGCAACGCCGGGCATCCACCTGGTACGGGGCGACGATGGCCTGGGTGGGACAGCTGTCCAGGCAGGCTCGGCAGTCACCACAGTGATCACTCAATGCCTGGTCGATTGGCAGCGGCAGGTCGGTGTAAAGCTCGCCAAGAAAAAACCAGGAGCCGGCCTCGCGGCTGAGCAGGTTGGAGTGTTTGCCGATCCAGCCCAGCCCGGCCTTTTCCGCCAGGGCCTTTTCCATGACGGGAGCGGAGTCGACGAAGGCCCGGTAGCCGAAGGTGCCCACCTTGTTTTCAATCAGGGTCGCCAGCCTCTGCAGGCGTGAGCGCATGACCTTGTGGTAGTCGCGCCCCAGCGCATAGCGGGAAACGAACGCCGCTGCAGGGTCCGCGAGCAGCGCCTCCGGTGAAGGCTCGTCCGGACGGTAGTCCATGCGCACGCTGATCACGCGAATGGTGCCCGGGACCAGGTCGGCAGGGCGGGTGCGCTTGCTGCCGTGCCTGCCCATCCAGGTCATCTCGCCTTGGTAGCCTTTGTCCAGCCAGTGGTGCAGGTGTCGCTCTGCCTCGCTGAGATCGGTATCGGTGATGCCAACTGCGTCGAAGCCCAGTTTTGCACCCCAGTGTTTGATGCGCGCGCCGAGCGACGTAAAATCGATATCCTGTTGGTTCTCCATAGCGCGCACTTTACCTGATGACTCACCGAGTTTTACCGCAAACATCGCGTTTGCCGCATGCCCTATATCGCGCCGCCCAGGTACGTGATTTCGACCGCCAGGCGATCGAGCGCTTCGGGATTCCCGGCGCCGTGCTGATGGAGCGTGCAGGTAAGACGGCCTTCGAGTATGCGCGAGAACGCTGGCCAGAGGCACGTCGCATCCGGGTACTGTGTGGGACAGGTAACAACGGTGGCGATGGCTTCGTGTTTGCCCTGCAAGCCCAGCAGGCAGGTCTCGATGTCCAGGTTCTGCAATTGGGCGATGCCGATACCATCGTTGGCGATGCGCGCCTGTTTGCAGATCGATGGCAGAAGGCCGGCGGCCGCCGGGAGCCTTTCGAGAAGCTGACACGCGATTGCGACCTGATCGTGGATGCCATGCTGGGCACCGGGCTGCAGCGTGAACTCAAGGGGGAGTACTACAAGGCGGTGGAGGCGGCCAACACCCACCATGCCCCCAAGCTGGCCCTGGATATCCCCACTGGCCTGCATTCAGACACTGGTGTCGCGCTGGGTAGCGCCGTGCGAGCGCAGGCGACCGTGTCTTTCATCGGTCTCAAGCAGGGCATGTTCACGGCGGATGGGGTCGACTGCTGCGGAGATATCCGTTTCGAAGGGCTGGATGTGCCTGCGGCCGTGTATGCCGGGCAGATTCTTGCGGCTCGCCGCCTCAGTTGGTCGAAGGAATCAGACAGATTGTCGCCACGACCCCGGTCTGCGCACAAAGGGCACTTCGGGCATGTATTGGTGGTGGGTGGGGACCATGGCTTCGGCGGTGCCGCGCGTTTGGCTGCCGAGGCTGCTGCACGCTGCGGGGCAGGGCTGGTCAGTGTCGCGACTCGCGCAGCGCACGTCGGCGGAATTTTGGCGGCATGCCCCGAGTTGATGGTGCACGCGGTTGACCATGTCCATGCGCTGGAGCCGTTGTTGGTTAAAGCAAGCGTGGTGGTATTGGGGCCTGGCTTGGGCACCCAGGCCTGGGGGCGGGCGTTGTTCGAGATGACGATCGAATCACGACGCCGGTTGGTACTGGATGCCGATGGCCTGAACCTTCTGTCCGAGACGCCGGTAGATGCCAGGCTCGCTGCCGAAAACTGGATCTACACGCCGCACCCGGGTGAAGCAGCAAGGCTACTGCAGGTCTGCACCGCGGAAATCCATGATGATCGCTTCGCTGCCGCCGAGACACTGCAACGCCGCTTGGGGGGCTGCGTGGTACTCAAGGGGGCGGGCAGCATCGTGAGCAGTCCCGGCAGCGTGCCACCGGCTCTTTGCTCAGATGGCAACCCGGGCATGGCGAGCGGTGGCATGGGTGATGTGCTGGCCGGAACCATCGCGGGCCTGGCGGCCCAGGGCTGGGAGCCGCGTGATGCCGCTGAACTGGGGGTGAGCCTGCACGCTGCAGCGGCCGATCGGGCAGCTGCCACCCAAGGGGAGCGCGGCCTGCTTGCCAGCGACCTCTTGCCTCATCTGCGAACCCTGATCAACCCATGAGCGTGACCATACAAATCGAGGGCGAAGACCAGCAGGTGGCACTGGGGGCCCGGCTGGCCGAGGCCACCGGGCAGAAGGCCCTGATCTTTCTGCAGGGTGACCTGGGTGCCGGTAAAACCACCCTGGTGCGCGGTTTCCTGCAGGCGCGGGGCCACAGCGGGAACGTCAAAAGCCCCACCTACACGCTGGTCGAGCCCTACGACCTGCGAAGCGGCCAACACTACCACCTGGACCTGTACCGCCTCGGCGATGGCGAGGAGCTGGAGTACCTCGGGCTGCGCGAGATGCTCGCCGAACAGGCGGTGCTATTGGTGGAATGGCCGCAACGTGGAAAGGGCTGGCTGCCAGATCCGGACCTGCTGGTCGATATTGCTCATCGTCAACAGGGGCGTTCGGTCAGCCTTGATGCCCGGACGCCAGCCGGGGAGGAGATACTTTCAAGGATTTCGCTTCGGGAATTCGCCTGAATTCGAGAAAGTTCATATATCTGACGGTTTTTTCTGGAAAAAATAAAAATCCTGTGCTAATTTGCAGGCATCGGCTCAGGGAACCCGGAACCCTCGAACCATGAAAAAACTGCTTTTATTGATGACATTCTTGTGTGCGCTTTCCTCGCAGGCCCTGGCCGCGAAGATAGAAGGCGTGCGTCTGTGGACCGCACCGGATCACACGCGTCTGGTATTCGATATCGACGCCCCGGTCGAGCACCGCGTGTTCTCGCTTTCCAAGCCGGAACGCCTGGTAGTGGATTTCGAGAAAACCCAGGTCAGCGGCAGCTTCCGTGCCGATAAGCTCAGTGACAAGCACCTCAAGGGTCTGCGGCATGCGCCCCGCCAGGATGGTGGAATGCGCGTCGTACTGGATCTCAAACAGGCCGTTCGGCCCAAGACGTTTCTGCTCAAACCCAACGCGGGTTACGGCCATCGCCTAGTAATCGACCTTTACGGCAAGGCTGGCAGTAGCGAAAAGCCGCGCGTGGCCAAGAGCGAAAAAGACATCAAGAAATTGCGCG
>Ga0180435_10001069_pt1 | contig 28754 bp, 21 predicted proteins | sample SS_ome_3_FD_132467 | JGI IMG/M metagenome (GOLD analysis project Ga0180435, IMG submission 132467) | Hypersaline lake sediment archaeal communities from the Salton Sea, California, USA - SS_3_S_1 metaG | ecosystem: Environmental > Aquatic > Non-marine Saline and Alkaline > Hypersaline >... | reverse complement strand
GGACTCACCCAGTGTGAGATTCCCGCCGGATACCGATATGTTTGATCCGAAGGCGGCAGCGACGCGGCCATTGATTGTTCCTTGACCGTCGACGCGCTTTGCCAAACCAAAGGCGACGCCGTTGTCAGCGTTGATTGTTCCACCCGCCAGCGATACCCTGGAACCCAAATCCGCAAAGCTCTGTGACCAGACTTCGATGGCATCCGCGCCGACATCGAGAGCTGTGTTGCGAATTACGGTACCGGTTGCGTTGTTAAGCGTCGTGGCGGTCACTTGGTTTCGTATCAAGCCGAAACCAGAGACCGTGCCGTCGATGTTCAAGTTCCCACCACTGGCATCAAGCGATCCGCCATTGACGACAACATCGGCATGAATCGTGCCGTTGCCGGAAATCGATTCGCCTTGGTTGTTTGCAGGTCCGTCTGTGGAATAGGGGCGGCATCTGTGGTAAAGTCAGAGAACTCGTCGGATTGAACATGCGATCCGTACACATATTGAAGAATCCCCGTTGCGTTGAGGAGAAGTCGGATGTCTAAGGTACCCTGCTTTTTGTTGTTGGCCGTGTTGGGCTTGTTGCTTGTTGGCCAGGTTGCCGTGATCCATGCCGAGGACTATACCGGGCTGAAGCCTTTCACGCCGGTCGCGAAGCCGAAGAGTTCCACGTTCTACAACGAGGACGGTTCCTTCAACGAGGACGCTGCGAAGCAGGCCTATTACGACATGATGAAGGCCTACCACTATCCGATCCCGGCGTATCTGAAGTCGAAGGAGTTCTGGACCGCCGACTTCAAACAAGGCGACTTTGTGAAGCTTGGCATGGCCGGCGTCTTCTGGAAAAACGTTGTTGGCACGTATGGCGATGTCGGCGCCAAGCAGTACAAGGGCGAGTTCAAGGACACCAACTACGGCTACCTGGGGCACGAGATATTCCTGCTGCCGGGTCAGATGCTTCCCGAGCACAATCACTTCGGCAACGGCAGTGGCAAGGGGTTCGGCCCGAAAATGGAAACCTGGCACATTCGCCACGGTTCGGTCGAGTTCTTTGGCGAGTACCAAGGAGCGGAGGAGGAGACGCCGATCAGCAAACTGCCGAAGAGCGAACAGCCGTGGGGATACGGCGAGAAGTGGTTCAAATCGAAGTACGTTAAGACGTGCGTGGCGGGCGAGATCTATTCACTGAACGATCCTGAGTCGTATCACTTCATGCGAGCCGGCCCTAACGGCGCGATCGTCGCCGAGTACGCCACCTATCACAACGACGTGAAGTTCAGCCATCCGACCATGGAATTCGGCAACTCCGAAGCCGCCCGCATCACGAAGGTGAAAGAGTAGTGGGCGAGGCGATGGTGGGCGAAGACGCATCGACGTCCGCCCCTGAACCCCGCGAATGCGATCGAGTTCCGGCGTTCGGATTTCGTCACTTTTTCGGTTTCGGTGGTCTACCGAGCGCGGTCGTGCGGTCGCCGTAGGGGCCGGCGTAGTTGGGCAGGTTGCCGCCGGGGCGGACTGGCGTGTGTTCGCGCTTGGAAACGGCGTCGATTTGGGCGACGATGTCCGGATGTTGATCGGCGAGGTCGGTCGTTTCGCTAACGTCTTTCGACAGATCATAAAGCTGCCAGGGGACGGCCGCGCCTTTCCTGCCTCCGGTGCGTCGCCAGCCTTTCCATTGGCCCATCCGCACGGCTGTTTGGCCAACGTATTCCCAATAGAGAAATTCGTGTTGCTGCTGTTCGCCTTTGCCGAACAGCGTCGGAACGATCGAGATGCCGTCGCAGGCGTCGGGCACGTTCGCGCCCGTCAATTCGGCGAGCGTTGGCATCACATCCGGATAGTACCAGACATGGTCGCTCACTGATCTGGGTTTGATCTTGCCCGGCCAACGGACTATCATCGGCACCCGCAGCCCGCCTTCGTAAAGAGAGCCTTTGCCGGCGCGAAACTCTTGCCCGGTTCTGGGGTCGACGTTCGGCGCGAACAGGCCGCGGGGATGGTCCGCCGAACTGAAGTAGGCTTGCCCGCCGTTGTCGCCGCAGAGGAAGACGATGGTGTTGTCTTCGATGCCGTACTCCTTCAGCTTCGCCAGGATCTGTTTCAACTGATCGTTGACCATCAGCAGCATGGCGGCGTAGATTCGCGAATCCTTGTCAGTCTTCTGGCCGACGCGCCACGGCTTGTCTTTGAAAACCTGCCAGTAGGGGTCGTCTTCGGCCATTCCCCACAGGCCGTGCGGCGGCGTGAAGGGCAAGTAGAGAAAAAACGGTTCGTCGTGGTTCTCGTCGAGCCACTTCATCGACTCGTTGAAGATCTCGTATTGGGCGTGCGTTTCGCCGGCGGTCGGATTGCCTGTGTTTCCGGCCAGTGGCACTTCCTCGCTGTTGCGGATCAGGTAGGTCGGATAGTACGAGTGGGCGTGCACCTGATCGTAGTAGCCGAAGAAAACGTCGAAGCCGTGGAGTTCGGGAATGCCCGTGGTGCCGCGGCCGCCGATTCCCCATTTGCCGAAGCCAGCGGTGGCGTAACCTTGTTCTTTGAGGATCTCGGCAATCGTGACCTCGTCTGCGCGGATCGGCGTGGCGCCCCCGTTGGTTCGCATCGAAACATGTCCCAGGTGTTGGCCTGTTAGCAGCGTCGAGCGCGTCGGGCCACAGGTCGGCCCGCCTGCATAGCATTGCGTGAACCGCATGCCCTCCTTCATGAACTGGTCGAAGACCGGCGTCTTCAGGTCGGGATGCCCAAGCCCCGACATCTCGTAGTAACCCCATTCGTCGAGCATCATGTAGACGATGTTCGGTTTGGCGGGCGTGTTGGCCGCTTGCAGGATCGTGTTGGCGGTCGTCGACAGTAGGCAGAAGGTTGCCAGCGTCAGGACGATGCGTCTCATTGAAGTGTTTCCTAGGGTAGAGCGTCGAGTTCAGTTCTTGTGAGTATAGCCGTTAGGCCCCGGGTTGTCTTGCTCGTCGGCGAGACCGGTTTTGACAGGACAAACGGGATGGACAGGATGAGTGTCCTCCGATCCCGGATTCCATTCCCTCTTTACGCCACTTGACTCTCCCCTTGCTGGAGGCCCGATACTGGACGTACAGTGACAGGCACAGGGCCTGCCGCTATCGAGTTGGCAAAGCACTTTTTGGGCGAGGATCGGTTGCGTGTTCACCATCGGGCAGTTCTCCCGAATCAGCGGTTTCACCGTCAAAACGCTGCGCTTCTACCACGAGAAGGGCATCCTCGTACCGCGATACGTCGACGACGAAACCAGCTACCGCTACTACGATGCGGCTGGTGTCGAACGCGCTCGGGTGATTGCGCAGCTTCGGGCGTTCGATTTCTCCGTGGCCGAGATCAGCGAGATCCTCGAAAGCTGCGACGACGAGTCTGATCTGGTCGCGTATCTCGACCGTCAGCGCGGAGTCTTGCAGCAGCGAATCCGCGACCAGCGCAAGATGCTCAAGCAACTCGACTCCATCATCACCAGCGAAAGAGAGGCGAGAATCATGGCCGACAGTTCAACATCCCAGGTGGAAGAGAAGACGCTCGAAACGGTCCGCATCGCGGGTGTGCGAATGAAGGGCAAGTATTGCGAGTGCGGCAAAGGATTCGGCAAACTCGGGCGAGCCGTCGGGCGCTTTATCGCAGGTAAGCCGATGAACCTCTACTATGATTGCGAATACAAGGAAGACGACGCCGATATGGAACCGTGTTTCCCCGTCAAACCGGCGGCGAAGGAAAAGCCGGGCATTTCAGTTCGCGACCTGCCAGGCGGACGCTGTGTGTCGCTGATGCATCTTGGGCCGTATGACGAACTGGGCCGCAGCTATGAAAAGCTGTTCGCCTATGTCGAAGAGAAAGGCTACAAAACGCTGCTCCCCTCGCGCGAGGTTTACATCAAAGGCCCCGGCATGATCTTCCGCGGCAATCCCAAGAAGTATCTAACGGAGATTCAGGTGTTGTTGGAAGAGTAGGCACCCTCACTCATCCTCCGATGCTGGCCACCCACATGGCGAAGGCGATGAAGAGGAAGCAAATGGCGAAGCAGATGATGAATCCCAGGGCGTCGGCGAAGGTGGGATTCTGCATTTCGATCTGCGTGCCGGGGAACAGCTTCTTCTTGTCGAAGCGGGTTGGGTCTTCGTAGGACCGCTCCATTTCCTTGGCGTCTTCCGCCGGGTCGGGGAGTACGGGCGTTTTCATCTTCACATAGAAGCGGTCGAGATGACGGTGGTCTTCGCGCGGGGTGATCCAACTGATCAAAATCATAACCAGGAAGGGGATGATGATCCGGGTTGGTAGACGTAGCGTTTTTAACATCGCGTCTGACATGCTTTCCAGTGGCACGCCGACCCAATGGTAGATCAGAAAGTCGACTTGCAGCAATCCGGAACACTTCATGTCGCCAACGCGACGTGACCGCGTGACCTCGGTGCGGCGATTCTCGCCACGCTCGACGTGGACGTCGCCCACCCGCTGAAGTGTTTCCTCACCGACGGCGGTTGCTTCGCCCGACCAGAAGACCGGTTTGCCGCCGGTAGGGTAGGTGTCTTCGATTCGCTGCCCAATTCTAATGACTGCCGGTTGCCCGCCAAGGGTTTGGATCGCCGCCTGCCGATCGGTAGCGTCGACAATCGTCATTGCCTCACTATATTCTGTTTGCCAGTTGGCGCGAGCGGCTTCTCGTCGCTTGACATCGACGTACTTGGCGTCGCGACTCACAACAGTGACAACCTTGTGATTGGTGGTCGTCAATTCGGAGTTCGTCCGCAAGCCCGGCATCAACGTGGGTAGCAATGCCGGCAGGATGAAGAAGATCAGTGTCGAGCAAGCGACGGTCGCCCAGGCTGCCCGACGTGTGCCACGCCGCCAGTACATGCCAATCCAGAAGGGAGCCGCGAAGATGATTGGTAGTTCGATTGCCAACAGGAACTGTTGGAAGACATTGTAAAAGGTCAGCGCTGACAGCGCCGCGCCAACAATAATGATCAGCCCGGTGATGCGGCCGACGGTGACGTATCGTTGTTCGCTGGCGTTGGGGTCGACATACGCGGCATACACGTTGCGAGTCACCAGGGCAGAACTGACGAGCATCCAGGCGTCGGCCGAGGACATCAGCGCGGCAAGCAGGCAGGCGAGCATCAAACCAACGAGCCCCAACTTGAAGGGGCCGAGCAATTCAAGGGAAGCGATCCCCCAAACGAAGTCGGGATCTCCTTCGACCTTCTGATTGCCCGCCAAAACCGCCAGCGCAATCAATGCCGTCAGCGCCCAGCCAATCGTGCAAAACCGCTTGAGGAAATTGCCGGTCACCAGACCCGTGCGGGCGGCGAGCTCCGACTTGGCCGTGCCGCCCCCGGTGGCGATGAAGTGCGGTTGGACAACGATGCCGACCAGCACGAGTACGGAAAGCGAAACGATGTAGTGCAGCGGGAATTCGCCGGAGCGTGGTCCACCGACGATGGCGAAATAGTCCTCGGTCATCCGTTCGTGCATCACGGTGAAGCCGTCGAGCGTCGAGGCGTTCTCACCGCCGCCCTCGGCCGCCAGTCGATTCAAACCGGCGGGAATGAGAATGATCGAGAGGAAGATGATACACATACCCTGGATCAGGTCGGTCCAGTACGCGGCCCGCAAACCGCCGACGATACCGTAGAGCACCACGATCACACAGATCGTCGGTACGAGGTAGAACTTGAGCATCTCGGGTGCGACGCCGAGGCTCTCCAGTGTGTCGAAGCCGATCAGCGGCGTTGCTACTTTGGCGATTGCCGAGAACATCGCCGACAGATACATGATGTAGAAGGCGAGGCCGAACAGGGTGTACGCCGCGGCGAGGCCTTTGCTGTCGTATCGTTCGGCAAAAAAGTCGCCGGTCGTCAGGCATCGCATGCGTCGATACCAAACCCCGAAGATCCAGTAGAAGGGCGTGCAGAAGAGCCACATCAGCACGCTCCAGATGCCGCTCAGGCCGCTGGTCCAAGTGGTGCGACCAACTTGAATCGGGTCATTCGAGCCGGTGCCGGCGCCGAAGGCCGCGAATGTCTGCAACAACTTGCCGAACGATCGGCCACCCATGAAAAACTCTTCCTGCTTCTTCGTGTATCGCGCGCAGATCGCGCCGATGACAATCATCAGGGCGAAATAGGCGACCAGGACCACTAAGTCGAGCCATTGCATGAATTGTTCTCCGGAAGAGTTTGCTTGATGAGCGGTTCGTTGTGCTCCCTATTACATAAAACTTGTTGGCCTGCGCCAACTCACGTATACTGATTGCGTTGCACGCCTTTCCAGTTCTTGGGAGCTATGCCATGTCGCAGTCGGAATCTTCGTCGGCATCTTCTGCAAATCCCGTCGCCGGTTGGCAACTGATTCCTTTACTGTTGCTGAGATTGGCCGTCGGCTGGCACTTTTTGTACGAGGGGCTCTCAAAGCTGAGCACTCCGGATTGGACGGCGGAAGGATATCTGGCGGCTTCGAAGTACGGCTTCTTTCAATGGCTGGCGGAAAGTGAAGGTCGGCTCGGTCTCGTCAACTTCCTGAATGTATGGGGACTGATTCTGATCGGCGCCTGCTTGATGTTGGGTCTGCTGACCCGGTTCTCGGCCGTGATGGGCATGGCGTTGCTCGCTCTGTATTACCTGGCCCATCCGCCATTGTTCGGTAGTCCGGTTGGTCCGGCGGAAGGTTCCTATCTACTGGTCAATAAGAACCTGATCGAGCTTTTTGCGCTGGCGGTTGTGTTCGCCTATCCCGCCACGGCGTTTGGGCTCGATGCGGTTGTGTTCGGTTGGTGGAAGTTGGGCCGAGGGCGGATGACAAAGACTGATACGGGCGCGGTCGAGGCAGGCTTGGCCGGTCCGGTGGTTGTGACCCACTCGGTGCTGGCTCGACGCCGTTTGTTGGCAGCGATGGCCGGGTTGCCGTTCGTGGGGGTCTTCGTGCTGGCCGTGCTCAAAAAACGTGGGTTCGAAAGCCACGAAGAAAAGAACTTGGCGGCGACGACCGGTGAGTCGGGAACAGGGCTAGAGGAAGTCGATGCCACAAGTGGCGCCACGGTCAAGCGGTTTGAGTTTGTCGGCCCGGAGAAATTGAAACAGACCGGGTTGCCGATGGGCACGATCGGCGACGGCAAGGTGGTCAAAAAGGTCGAACTCAGCCGCATGATTTTGGGTGGCAACCTGATCGGCGGTTGGGCCCACGCCCGCGACTTGATCTACGTGTCGAAACTCGTCAAAGCATATCACCATCGCGGCAAGATCTTCGAGACGCTCGCGCTAGCCGAGCAATGCGGTGTGAACACCATTCTGACGAATCCCATTTTATGCGAGTTCATCACCGATTACTGGAAGGAAGAGGGCGGCAAGATCCAGTTCATCTCAGATTGCGGTGGCAGCCCCGACAAATTGATCGCCAACATCAAGTTATCGATCGACAACGGGGCGGCGGCATGTTACGTACAAGGTGGCACGGCCGATCGAATGGTGCGAGAGGGAAAGTTCGATCTGTTTGAAGAGGCGTTGGAGGTGATTCGTGAAGCTGGCATTCCCGCCGGGATCGGAGCCCACAAGATCGGCACGATTCAAGCCTGTGTCGAACGCGAATACCTGCCGGACTTTTGGATGAAGACGCTGCATCACAACAAGTATTGGTCGGCGACACCCACCGAAGAGAAAGACAACATTTGGTGCGAGAACTCGGAAGAGACGATCGCCCTCATGAACACGCGACCCGAGCCCTGGATTGCGTTCAAGACCTTGGCGGCCGGCGCGATCCCGCCCAAGGTGGGCTTCAAGTACGCCTTCAAGAACGGGGCCGATTTCATCTGCGTTGGCATGTACGACTTCCAAATTGTGGAAGACGTCAACCTCGCCGCCGAGGAATTGGCCGCGTTCGAGCGATTCGGCGGCACGCAGACGCGCGTGCGGCCTTGGATCGCATAAAAAAGCCGCTTGCGGCTCTGCGTTGGCCAAACCGCAAACGGCAAAACTGGTGTTTGCTGTCTACTCGCTTTTGTCCAGATGGACGTCCATTTGCGGGTAGGGGATGCCGATGCCGGCTTCGTCGAGTTTCGCCTTGACGGCTTCGATCGTTGCCTGCTTAACGGCGCCAAAATCTTCATTTTTCGCCCAAACGCGGACCGACCAATCGACCGACGACGCGCCGAGCCCGACCAGAAACGCGTCCGGAGCCGGGTCTTCCATGCCGTTCTCAACGCTCTTGGCGGCAGCGAGCAGCAACTCGCGGGTCTTGGCGATATCGGCCGAGTAATCGACGCCGACATCTACGTCTGCCCGGCGGTGCGGATGGTGCGTGATGTTCTCGATCACGCCGCCGAAGACCGAACTGTTGGGGATGATGATTCGACGATTGTCGAAGGTGTCGAGCGTTGTCGTGAACAGATCGATCGCATCGACCTTGCCGAGTTCTCCGCCGGTTTTGACCACGTCTCCCACGTCGAACGGCCGGAAGATCAGCAGCATCACGCCCGCCGCAAAATTCGAAAGGCTGCCTTGGAAGGCCAGGCCTATGGCCAAACCGGCGGCACCAATGATGGCGGCGAAGCTGGTCATATCGAAACCGAACACGCCACCACAGGCTATGAATGCAAGAAGTATGATTGACCAGCGGATCAGCTTGCAGAAGAAGCGCGCAAGCGTTTCATCGAGTTTTGCCTTTCGCATACCCTTGCCGGCGATGCGCGAGATGATGCCTGCGGCAATCCAGGCAACGAGTAGTAAACCTAGTGCGCTGCCGATTGATACCGCGTAATTGAGGATTTGGGGGCCATACGCTTCCCAAAACGCCGTGAAGTCGAATCCGGTCGCGTTTGCGGCGACATCATTCGCTTTGTCCGCTACGTCGCCAGCACCTTCGGTGCCTGAGTTTTCACCTGCCATACTTCAATACCCTCACACATAGGAAGAAAGATTAATACCCCTGGTATGCCCTGGTTTGGCGCGAAATCGCCAATTTTGACTGTGTGCCCAATGGTACAGAAACCGCGAAATGTGAATAGAGAAAACGGGTAAGATCAGGAAAAAGCCCAATTGCGGTCTAGTTTGCCCTCAATGTGGCGTGGCCCACTCAACGCCGACGCACGTCTTCTTCCAGGGCGTTCTAATCCGGTTCAACGTGTGTTCCGTTCCGATAGGTCGCGACATGGCGGAATGGTTGACTTGCCATAGAGTTGTCGAAGATCAATACGTGCGGCAGTTCGTCGATTGCACGTTGCAGATTCACCTGCGTGCGAGGGAAGCGGGACTTGAGTTTCTCGTCGGGGACATCGTGGCCACCTTGGGCGACACGAATACTCACTCGGTCCGTCGACATTTCGGCGTCCGTGATTTGGATGAACACCAAAACGACCTCGTAGCCAAGATCTACCGCATCGCGCAGGAACCGAACTTTGTCGCCAACGGGATCCGAAAATACGGTTTCGAAGACGAAGCTCTCTTTTCGATTTACCAGGGCATGTCGCAGCGCCGCGGAGATTTCGGCCGCTTCGTATGCATCCATCTCCAATTCACGCGCGATGTCGTCCGCATTCACGAATCGCAGGCCCGTATCGGAAAGATGGGTGTGAAAGAACGTTGTCTTGCCCGCGCCGTTGGGACCGGCGACGGCACCAATGATCGGGCGATGGTCAAGAAATACGAAGTCCATTTCAAGAGTCGACCGGTACGAATACGCGGTTCACGAAGCGACCAATCGTCTGTGTTCCGTCTTCGTCGGTCTTCTGGAGCAGACCGCCTGAATTTGGTATCGGTTTGAAATGGGGGAAGGGCTTCGTGGCGAGATACTCGGCGACGCGTCTGCGGCCGTCTTGCGAATCGACACTGGCAATCGCCTGTGACAGAGGTCGCGTTGCACCTGCGTGTTGAAGCGCCACGACTCGGTCACCTCGTAGGATCGGTTCGACCGAGCGCCCCAGTTGAGCCCAGAACTCGATTTGTCCTGCGATCGACCGCTTGCACGCATCCGCTGTCGCACGGGCATCACAGACCAATTCATCAGAGAGTTTGACGGGTTGACTCATAACTACATGGTAGCATTGTGCTACCCGCAGTCAAGTTCAAAGACAAACAGCTGATTCCTCATTCTGGCTGAAACGGCTGTGTTCACACAAGGATGTCGGCGGATTTGTGGTTCTTCATGTCACACCAGCCTGCGCCTACAGCCGTTGGACCACCGCTTGGGCGAATTCGGTGGTGCTCAGTTCACCGCCAAGGTCACCAGTTTTCTGGCCGTCGCGCAGGGCCTCGTCGTAGGCGTTTTTGATGCGTTCCGCGGCTTTTTTACAGTCCGTGTCTCGATGCTGGTCGGAAAGGTAGTTGAGCATCATTACGGCAGACATCAGCAGCGCGAGCGGATTGGCGATGCCCTTGCCGGCGATGTCGGGAGCCGAACCATGAACCGCTTCGAAAACCGCCATCTCATTGCCGATATTCGCCCCAGGCACAACGCCCAAGCCGCCGACCAATCCGGCGCAGAGATCACTGACCACGTCACCATACAGGTTTTCGAGCAGCAGCACGTCGAACTTGGTCGGATCCTGGACGAGTCGCATGCAGCCGGCATCGATAATCAGATCGTTGAATTCGATGTTTGGGTACTCGCGTTCGGCAACCTCATTGGCGCTGCGCAGGAACAAACCATCGGTGATCTTCATGATGTTCGCTTTGTGGAACACCGTGATCTTCGAGCGGCGACGTTGAGTGGCGTAGCGAAACGCCCAATGGCTGATCCGACGGCAGGCTGTCTCCGTGGCGACCTTCATGCTCATCACCACGTCTTCCGTCACCTGGTTCTCCACTCCACTGTAAAGCCCTTCGGTGTTTTCGCGGATGATGATCAGGTCGACGTTTTCGAATCGCGTGGGCACGCCGGGCAAACTGCGAACCGGCCGCACGGCCGCGAAGAGATTTAGTTTTTTGCGCAACTGCACGTTGACGGAGGTGAAACCCTTGCCGACCGGTGTGGTGCAAGGGCCTTTGAGGGCGACCTTGTGACGGCCAATTGAATCGAGCGTTTGTGACGGCATGACATCGTCGCCGTCGGCTAGCGCGGCCACGCCCGCCTTTTCCTCGATCCACTCGATGGGGGCGTCGGCTGCCTTCAAGATATCTTGGGTTGCTGCAGTTACCTCCGGGCCAATACCATCGCCGGGAATCAGAACTACCTTGTGCGTCGTCATGTCATCTGCCTTGCGATCAGTTGATCGTTGTAAACTGTGCTGCCGGAAGCGTGTTTTTCGAGCAGGAACTCTCAGGTTATCAGGTAACTTTACGTCAAAAATGACGCCGCAAAGAAACGGGGCATCACACCCCCTTATTGCCACGCAACGCGCCATCACCCCGGCCGCCCTGTGGCGAATCGACCATTGGTGCGGTCTTTACTGCGGCTGAGATACATCCCAATGCAACGGCACACCGCAAACAATGGAGAACCATGATGGTTCAACCCGCCAAAAGCCCTGAATTGATAACTCCCTCGGTCCAGTTTTCACGTCGGCAGTTTTTGGCGGCGACCGCGACGGTTGCTGCCACCGGCTTATCTACTTCGGCCTGTGTTGCCCAGACGCCGTCAACGGCCGAAGATGCGGTCAAACGGTTTTATGGAACATTGACCGATGTTCAGAAAAAAGAGGTCTGCTTCGACTGGGATCATAAGGATCCATCCAGGGGTTTGCTGCGGAAGTACATCTCAGCAAACTGGCAGGTTACCAAGCCGGCGATCAAGAGCGACTTCTTCACCGCAGATCAGCAGCGAGCGATACGTGAGATATTTGAGGGGGTTATCCATCGCGATTGGCACGACCGAATTGACAAACAGCAGCAGGACGACGCGGGTGGGTTTGGCCGGAATCAGAGCATCGCGATTTTTGGCGACCCTGCTGCGGGCAAGTTCCAATGTGCTATCACCGGCCGGCACTTGACGGTGCGTTGTGATGGCGGTTCAGAGAAGAAAGTCGCGTTTGCCGGTCCTATAGTATATGGTCATGCCGCCGCCGGTTTCGTGGAAAAACCGGACCACCCTGGCAATGTGTTCTGGCATCAGGCGAAGGAAGCGAACGAACTCTACCAAGTGCTCGATGGCAAGCAACAACAAAAGGCGCTCGTAGAGAAAGCTCCGGCCGAGAGCCGTATTGCTTTCCGCGACCGCTCGGAACGGCCAGGCATTCCCATTTCGGAGTTAACCGCTGATCAGAAGGAACGAGCCCAGGAAGTCTTACGCAAACTGCTCGATCCGTATCGACAGTCGGATCGGGATGGAGTGGTTGCCTGCCTAAAGTCCCAAGGTGGGTTGGACGGCTGCAACCTGGCATTCTTCCAAGAGGGGGATCTCGGTGACGATGGAGTTTGGGACATCTGGCGGATCGAGGGGCCGTCGTTCGTTTGGCATTTCCGCGGCTCACCTCATGTTCATGTCTGGGTGAGTGTGGCGGAGCAGGCGTAGAAGGATGTGGGAGGAAGGAGGAATGATGGGGCTTGCATCGCTTTCTTGCTAGCGAAGTGCCCAGTTGAGAGATGGAAGGAGTTGTCCCCGCGTCGGTCCCCTGCCGATGACGCTAACCGCCCTGCTGCAAGTGGTTTACGTATGGTTTTGTCGGCTTTTTCTCGCGCGGATCGGCCTCAAATTCAAGCTGCCTGCAAGCCACCCCTACCCTCTTTCAAATGTTCAACCTTAACGGTTGCAGAAAATGTTCATATCAGGCGGCCTATTCTGACGATAGGGGATACCAAGTGTATATCGATTGTAATGGCTGACAGTATGCCAGCACGCAGTCGATAGCGTTTCGGTTTCCGGCTGACCATCGCCGCGGGTGCGAAAAATCCCTGGCGCGGGTCGGCTCAACTCGGGAATAGCCGATGAAGACCGCCATCCGAATGATCGTTGGGGCCGTGGCCCTTTTCACTATTGCGCAACAGGCAACGGCCCAGATCTCCGGCCCGCTGAATCAGGCCTCGGTTCATGCGCCGCTGAGCGGTTACCTGCCCGGACACTGGTGGGGGTCGTTTACGGCCACCGACACAACCTGGGGATACGAAGAGAGTTACTTCACACTGGGCACCACGCAGGGATTGCATTCGAACACGCGCGGGGCATGGTGGTTGATGGATGTGCGCGCGCACGCCACGGTCGAAGGCGGTGTTTTTGGCAACGTCGGTCTGGGTCGTCGCTACAACCTCCAAAACAACAAGGCGGATATCGGCTGGATGGTCTTTTACGACGTGGATGCTTCCGAGCAGTCGCAGTTCGGACAGCCCTTCCATCAGATTACTGTGACCGGCTCTGTGCGATCCGAGTTTTGGGACGCCTTCATTTCTGGTTACGTCCCCGTTGGTCAAACATCGATCGTCGACAACATCGAGCCATTTCAAGGAAATCAACTCATCGTACCGGGGCGCGACTCGGTGTACGAAGGCTTCGACATGCGCTTTTCGGTTCGTCCCAGTTTCATGCAACGCGTGGGTGGGCGAATCGATCTTGGCGGCTACTACTTCAAGACAGATCTCTTCGAAGATTTTGCCGGTATTCAAGCCGGGTTCGGCTTTGATTTGCCGCACGGTGTGAACATCGATATCGAAGTCAACCACGACAAAGAGCAGAATACGACGGGCTTCCTGCGTTTGGTATTCAACTTCGGCGGCACGCGAGCCTGGTCGCCGTCAAACCGCGGTTTGGAGCCGGACCGCCGTATCGACCACATCGTGCGCCAGCACTTCGACACCTTTGTCGCCCTCAACCCGGCCACTGGCGCTCCCTGGAATGTGATCCATGTCGACAACTCCTGGGGTGGAGCTCAGACGGGTGATTTCGAAACCCCGTTCATATCATTGGCGCAAGCGGATGCTGTTGACGCGGCAAACGACATGATCTTCGTTTGGGAGAACAATGCTCCGCCGGCGGCTGCCCGCGTGCCATACACGGGTGGTTGGGATCTACTGGCCGGACAGTTCTTCCTTGGCGATGGTGTTGAACACGTCGTTCCCGTCGCCGGCGGCCCCGTTACCGAGTTCACGTTGCCGAACGATCAGGACGGCTTCCGGCCAATCATCCAGAACGCCGGTGCAGACGTGATTACGTCGGCAACCGACGGTCGCATTGCCGGTTTTGAAATCGATGTCGAAAATGCTGCCTCCGCAGGCATCATTGGTACGGGCGTCACCAACCTTGAGGTCTTCAACAACCTGATTTACAACTCGGACGGCGCGCCCACCGGCACTGGTATTCGCTTGTCGACCGTGACTGGGCTGGCGCACATCGAGCAGACGCGGATTGTCAGCCCGGGTAACCACGGTATTCACGTCGACGATCTGACCGGTAATCTGCGGATTATCAATTCGCCGATCGAGTTGACGGACGCCGGGTTGCCGGTAGCCGGCGCGTTGGCTGGCGACGGCATCTTCGTCGACCAGACAAGCGGCGCCATCTACATCGGTGAGAACGCCTCGGCCGTTGCCCGACCGCAGACGATTGATTCGCCGGGCGCCAATGGTATTCACATTGTCGGTCGGCCCGGACTCGGCGACGGCACCGTGTTGATCGAAGGTGTTCGCATGGATTCGACCGGCACAAACGGTATCTTCTTCGAAGACTTCGACGGCGCCGCCGTCACGAATCGCGCTGTCACGATTTCGAACGCCGGTGGCGACGGTATCTTGGCGACAACGAATGCCCAAGCATCGATTACCGGGATTTATGATTTCCGTAGCACGACGATCGACACTCCGGGCAACACCGGTATTTCGATCCTGAACACGGATAACTCGGTGGCTACAACGACGATCAATATCTCTGGTTCTGCAATCACAGGTGGAACGGGCGCTGAAGGTATTTTGATCAACGGATTGCCCGGCTCCTCGACCATCAACAATAACTTCATTGAGCAGGCGGCGACCGACGGTATTGCGATCGTTAACCCGGTTGGTAACTGGAGGATGTCGAACAACACGATCGGCGACGTCGGCCTTGGCGTTGGCCCAGGCAACCACGGTATCTTTATCAACAACGCGGGTGATCAAAATCCCTCCGCGAACTTCACCGGCAACAACAACGCCATCGTGTTGACGGGAGCCGACGGTTTGCATGTGACCCGGGCGATCAACGCGACGCATGCCTGGCAGAGCTTGACGATCGACCAAGCGGGGCAAGACGGCATTCACTACGAAGAGACGATCCGCGGTCGAGTCACGTTCACCGACGCCAATATTACGGACTCTGTGGATGTCGGTGTCCTGATGCAGGATTCGGTTGGCACGGAAATCACCTCGACCGGTGGTACGATCGACTCGTCCGGATCGGAAGGTTTCCTGGCGTTGTACCAAACAAGACCGGTTTTTCCGCTGACGGTTGATCCGAATCTGACGCTGGGCGGACGTATCAACCTGACCGGCAACTTCACGAACAACGGTCTTGCCGTCAATAGCTTGACCGGACTGCCTTACGCAGGTGTCTCCATCGAAATGCAAGGTCAAGGCAATATCCACACGGTCAATGGTAATGTGCTGGAAGAAACGCTCGATGTGAACCTCGACACCGCAACGCTCGACGGCAACGGTGCGGGTGTATTCATGCTGATTCGCGGTCCCGCCGGTGTTGATGGCGGACCGAACGTTACGACGAGCATCGCTCGCAGTCCGTCGATTTCGAACAACGAGAACGCTGGTATCCATGTTCACACCGATCAAGGCGCCACGCATACGCTGGCCATTACCAGCGATCGACCCGATCGAACCGGGCGTACGATCAACACCAACGGTCAAAACGTGGCAGCCTTCATGGGCACACGATTGGTCATTGGCGCCTTCGCTGCGGCGGGCTCCGGCGTACATCTGACGTCCGGCGGCGCACTGGCCGACGGCATGACGATGTTCAACGCTCGCATCCAGAATGTCGGCTTCCAGGACAACGTCGGCGACGCCCTGTCGCAAACGGCCGGCATCAACGTGAACGCGGCAGGTAATACGAATCTTGGCGTGTTGATTACCGATGTCGACATCGACGGCGCCAACGCCAATAACGTAGGTACCGGCGACGCGATTCACTTGACGTACAACGTCGCCAACGTCAGCAGCGATCTCGTGAACGATATTCTGATTGTCGACACGAACATCTCGAATATCGCGGACGATGGTCTCGTTCTCGACGTGGATGGACAGAACGGGGCGACCGACACGCAGGTCTGGCTGCAATCGCGAAACCTGCTCGTGACCGCTGTCCAGGGATTCGGTATCGACATCGATACGGATGACGCCACGCTCGTGCGAACCGATTTCGATGGGGCCACCGTGCGGACCGCCACGTTGGGCAATATCGATATCTCGACGAATCAGACTTCGCGGTTGATCGCATCCTTTGATGATCTGGAGAGCACGGCGTCAGGCATCTTGGGTTTGCAGGCGATCACGAACGACACCTCGATTCTGGTGCTCGACGTGCTCAACAGTACCGACCCCGGTATCAGCAACAACACGTTGTTTGGCGTGGGATTGTTGAACAACGACACGTCTTTGCTTTTCGGAATCTTCCAGAACGACGTGTTGCGATTGAACGATCAGGCTGCTGCTGATCCGATCGACCTCATTGCTACGAAGGCCGCGGGCGGGGAACTGTGGCTCGAGCTGGCGAACAACACCGCCTCGAGCGAGTGGACGTTCGTCAACAATAACCCGGGCGGTGTGTTCAATGTCGACTTCAACAACAACACGCCCAACAACATCGACGATCTGGGGACTTCAACGTTCAACACGGTAGGCACAGGCCAAGTGCGTGCGGCCGCCAGCCCGTTCCGTACCTTCCCACGATGAGGGGCTACCAGGGCTTGTTCGGATTGCGGTAGATGGTGCGTGAGCGACCGTTGTAAATGTTGAATGTATCAACGCGGTCGATGTGCGAGAAGAAAGGTTGCACACCAATGCGGACATAACGCCGATCGGGAGAGACAACGGCCGAGGCGCCCATCATCGCACCTTCCGGCAGTGTCGTAATCACCGGCGCGTAACCGACGGGCCGCCCACCAATGGGCGCGGCGGTCGCACGTCGTGCGTAGAGTTGACGACGAAGATGATCTTGGTAGGCGGGAGAACGGGCCAGCTTGAGTCGCGCTTCTTGCTGGGCGACTTCCTGCTGGATTTGAGCGCGTTTGCGGTAGACCTTTAATAGCTGTTCGATACGTGTCGGCGACATCTGGGCGACTCGGTCACCAATCTCGCGGGCAGCGGACGGCGTGTCACGAAATTCATCCAACATGCGCTTGAGCACGTACGACTGTTTCTCGGCCTGAGTGGCGTTTTCGGCAGGAAAACCGGCCGGCAGAGGGGCTTCGGCCCACGCGACAGAAGACACAGCGATCGTCAGCAAACCGATGATTGTCGGACGGGTCATTTCTCACTCTCCCTTTTGCGTTGCTATCCCCATCAGGAAGTGATGGCAAAGCATGTACCGCGTTGAGTTGCCCAGGCTAACAGAGTTGCTAAGTGATAGCAGTGTAGTGACTTACAGCTTGCCGGTGGCAGAGGCGGATGTGTGTTTGGCAATACTCGCAGGGCGTGGATGACACCCGATCGACGGCGCGCGCCATCAGTTTGACAACGATTGAGGCGCGGCATGGAACTCAGTCGGTCAGCAGCGAAACGGCTTGCTCGACATCGCTGAGATCGTCGAGCAAGATGTCCGGTTCGGACTCCGTTAGTTGATCTCGGTCGAAGTTGCCGGTGGCGACCGCCATGGATCGTGCGCCGATGGATTTGGCGCAGCGGACATCCAGCGGTGTATCGCCAACGATCCAGATCTGCTCCGCCGAGACCTCGCCATGATTGTTCCTGAGCATCCGTAGTGCATCGCGCGCGATATCGTCGCGGTCGGTGTGGTGATCACCGAAAGCGCCGAACGTGAAGAAGTGATCGATTTCGTAGTGCTGCAGTTTGAGCTTCGCGCCTCGTTCGATGTTGCCGGTTAACACGCCGAGCGCGGCACCGTCGCCGTTGACTCGCGCGAGCAATTCCTTGACGCCAGGAAGTAACTTGCCGGCGGTGGCAGGCAACCCGATCTTCAAACGGCCCAGGTAACCGTTGACGAATCGATTCCAATTTTCTTCGTGGTTGTCGATCTCGTGCAACGCGAACAAATCGCCCACGATGGCCCGGTCTGTTCTACCGGCCAGCGATACGCCGTTCATGTTGGGCGGCGTAGCGAAGTCTTCGGCGATCGTCGCCGCAAGCGCCTTCATGCCAGCGCCGCCAGAATGTAACAACGTTCCATCAATGTCAAATAGAAAAAATCGCATCCCCGGATTGTACAGGGATGCGATTGATGTGCGAAGGGCTTGCCGTACGTCGGATTTTATGTGTTCGCCAGCTTGTCGTCGTATTTCACGTTAAAGAAGATGACATAAAACACTGGTACGATCACAAGTGTAAGTATTGTTGCGAAGGTCAGGCCGCACATAATAGCCACGGCCATGGCGACGAAAAAGGCGTCCGACAACAGTGGGACCATGCCGAGCACCGTGGTTAGCGCTGCCATCGACACCGGTCGCATACGACTGACGCCTGACTGAATCACCGCGGTCAGCGGTGGTTTGTCGAGCGATATCTGGAGTCGAATTTCGTCGAGCAACACGATGCTGTTCTTGATCATCATGCCGATCAGCGACATTGTGCCCAAGAGCGCCATGAAGCCAAACGGCTGTCCAGTGGCGAGCAGTCCGGCCGAGACGCCAATCAACGCCAACGGCACACACAGCCAGATAATGGCTGGTTGCCTGAGAGCGTTGAAGAGGACGATGACCGTGAGCACCATCAGCACCAAAAAACCGGGCAAGCTGGCAGCCAGTCCTTTTCTCGCGTCGTTCGAGCTTTCGTATTCGCCACCCCATTCGAGGTTGTAGCCAGGCGGAAAGTTCTCCTCCGCGTATGGGTCGATCTTGGCAGCAAGTTGATCGCGCAACACACTGGCATTGCCGACCAATGGGTCGCAGTGAATCGTGACCGTACGGATTCGATTCCGGCGGTAGATCAGCGGATCCTCGAACTGCATCTTGAACTCGCGCACCACCTGCCGAATAGGTACGAACTGTTTCAGCACCGGGCTGTAAACTTGCGTATCCTTTAGATTGTTGACGTCGCCGCGTTCTGCTTCTGGCAATCGGCTGAGAATCGGCAGCAGTTCATCGCCCTCTCGATAGAGACCAACCTGCTTGCCTTGGTAAGCGACCTCTAAGGCCGCACACACATCCGGTCGAGTGATGCCGGTGCGTCGGGCTTGTGGCAGCGAAAGCACTGGTCGCACGACCTTGGTGCGGTTTCGCCAGTCGGGACGAATAGCGATCGCGTTGCCGTGAGCCCTCATCTCCGAAACAGCCTTGTCGGCCAATTCACGGATCTTCTTGGGATCAGGTCCGGAAATGCGCAGCTGACACTTTCCGCCGTCACCTGGCCCCAGTAGGAATTTCTTCACGTTGGAGGTTGTACCGGGAAGATTCAGGATCATCCAGCGTTGGAGTTCGTCGCGCATCTTGTCGATTTCCTTGTAGTCCGTCACTTCGACAAGAAGTTGCGCATACGAGTTATCCGCCATTTCAGGCGTGTATGTCAGCAGGAATCGCGGGCTGCCCGAACCGACTGTGGTTGCGACCTGCGCGACGGTATCGCCGTACTTTTCTTTGATGTGCTTTTCAACATATTCCGCCTGTTTCTCAGTCACGTCGATATGCGTGCCCCGCGGCAACCACATGTCAACGATGAATTGCGGCCGGGTCGACGGTGGGAAGAAGCTCTGGTCGATGTAGTTGAATCCCCAGAACGAAACCGCCAACATGCCAAATACGATACCAACCGCGATATAGCGGAAGCGAATCGCGAGGATGAGGAACTGCCGATAGAGTTGGAAAACAAATCCGCCGTACGGGTCGCTCGTTTGTTTGCCAGGATCTTTGCCTTTGAGGAACATCACGCAGAACAGCGGCGTGGCGGTGATCGCCGTCACCCAGGAGAACATCAGCGAGATCAGCAGCACCGTAAACAGCGACCGACAATACTCGCCGGTCGAGTCCTGTGACAGGCCGATCGCTCCGAAAGAGACGACCGCGATTACGGTGGCGCCCAGCAACGGCCATTGGTTCTGGGCGACCACCTCCTTGGCGGCCTGAACGCGGTCGTCCCCGCGCTCAATGCGTATCAACATGCCTTCGACAACGACGATGCAGTTGTCGACCAACATACCCAGGGCGATAATCAACGCCCCCAACGAGATTCGCTCGAGCGTGATCGCATAGAAATTCATGATCACCAGTGTGCCGGCAATCGTGAGGGCTAAAATCGCGCCAATAATCAATCCACTACGCAGGCCCATGAATATCAACAGAACGACGACGACAATCGCGACGGCTTGTACGAGGTTGACCACGAAGCCGTTCACGGACGCTCGTACGGTGGTTGGTTGATAGGAGACGATTTCGCGTTCGATGCCGACTGGTTGCTGGCTCACTAGTTCTTCAAGCCGGGCATTCAGGGCGTCTCCCATTGTTACGACATTGCCGCCCAGTACGGTCGAGATGGCCAAGCCGATGGCCGGACTTCCGTCGACGCGAAGTTTTGGATCCGCCGGATCAACATAGCCGCGACGGACGTCCGCCACGTCGCCCAGCGTGATCAGTTGCACAGCGCCGGGTTCGCTGATGACAATGCTTTTCATGTCGTCGACCGACTGAATCACGCCGGTGGGGTCGATGGGCACGTAGTCGGGGCCGACACTGACGCTGCCGGAAGGAGCGGCAAGATTGCGATCTGCCAATGCCTGGTTGATGTCTTCAGGGGTAACGCCGAGATTCGCCATCTTATTGCGCGACATCTCAACAAAGACCACTTCCTGTTGCACGCCCGTCAGGTCGATGCGTTTGACATCTTGAACTAGCAGCAATTCTCGTTGCAAAAATTTGGCGTACTCCTTGAGTTCGGCAGAGGAATACCCATCGCCGTAGATCGCGATGTAAACACCGAAGACATCGCCGAAGTCGTCATTGACGAGACTGGGGCCGGCCCCGGGGGGGAGTTGTCCCTGGGCGTCGCCGACTTTGCGGCGCAACTCGTCCCAAATTTGCGGCAAGGCGTGTTTGTCGTACTTCTGCTTGATTTCCACGTAAACGGTTGACCGACCACGTTCGGAGATTGATCGTTTGATGCGGCGGAGTTGTCCCAGTTGCTGGGCCGCCTTTTCGATCACCTCGGTGACTTCTTCTTCCACCTCTTCGGCCGTGGCCCCCGGATAGGGCGTCATCACGATCGCTTCTTTGATCGTGAACTCGGGGTCTTCCAATCGCGGCAGCTGCTGATAAGCAACTACGCCCGCGACAAAAAGAAGGACGACGACCACCCAAGTGATCGTGCGGTATTTGATGGAGGCTTCGGCTATGTTCACTTCAATACCTCCCGAATATCATCGCCAACGGCTTTGACCAGGAAACCATCTTCGAGCGTGTTCACGCCGGCGGTCGCAATGGTTTCGCCCGTTGCAAGGCCTTCTTCGATCACGATTTGATCGCCCACCATGTCGCCGGTGGTGACAGGGCGCTGCTTCACCTTGTTGTCTTCGCCAATTACCCACACCGCTGCGCCTTTTTCGCCATCGAACAACGCGGTTGAGGGTACGAGAAAGACGTCACCTGTATCCGCACCGGTGACGGGGATCTTGCGAATCACCTGGCAGGTCATGCCGGGAAAGAGATTGAGACCCTTGGGCGTGTCGAGGATGAACGTGACCCTGTAGGTTTGTGTTGCCGAGTCGGCTTCCGTACTGAACTCCAACAGATCGAGGGGGAACTCCTCGCCAGGGCGGGCTTCGAAGGTGGCCACGATTTCGTCCATTGGTTTGTCTTCGCCGCGTTGTGCGGTGATGTCCGACTCGGGCACGTCGACAATGATCTTGACCCGCTCGAGTTGCTGCAGTAGCAGGATCGCCTGATCGCGTTGTACGATCTCATGGTTTTCGACATACCGATCTGCGATGATGCCGGTGAATGCCGCTTTTAGGAAGGTGTCGTCGTAGTCGTTTTGAGCGGCCTCTTGTCGGGCCGTCAGCGTGGCAATCGTCGACTGCGTCGCGTCGAGTTCGCGTTTTTTGGCGGCAACGGCAGCGCGAGCGACGTCACGGTTGGCGATCAGCGCGTCGAATTCGCGCTCGCTGATGATCTGCTTTTCTTTCAGCGGGATGTTTCGGGCGACCTCGCCTTCAGCCCGGGTTAGTTTCGCGTTCTCGGCGTTGAGTTGTTCTTCCAGAATGGGGACTTGGTCGCGGGCCTCGCTGAGGGCTCCCGTTGCTTCGGCCAAAGCCGTCTGATAGTCACGGGGATCGATCTTGGCCAACAAAGCCCCCTTCTCGACCTGATCGCCCTTATCGGCGTTCAGCTCGACCAATGGGCCCGTGACGCGGAAGGAAACGATCGCCCGTTGCGAGGCGTCAACTCGGCCGGAATAGTCACGCAATATGTAGGCGGCCTCGGCTGTGACTTCGAGGGATTTGACAGGGCGAGCCACTTCTTCGAGTGTGGGCGGTGACCCACAGCCGGCCATCATAACGAGCGAGCTGGTGAGTCCGACGGCTGCCAAAAAAAAGCTGAGAAAAGAAACCCGGGTACGATACATCGCAAAACCTCCCGTTATGGGTGAATCGCGCCGATGGCGATAAGAACTGAGTTTTCCCGAGACTGGGCAAGACGAGGGCGCAAACCGTGCCCCGATATCACCCTGCCATGATGCAATGTGTACGAACTTGCGCGCCTTCTTACAAGTAGGCTAATCCATTTCAGCGGGATGTGGATTGCGCATTGCAGCATGGGAATCGTTGTGCGCGTTGTCTTGATCTATACTGGACTGCGATTCCCAGCAATAGACAACAAACGGTCGGAAGTGTTTTTCGGCTTCGGAGGCAGCAGCCGCGACGTAGTGTTTGCAGGGGTGTGCATCACTTTCGTAGGTAACCACCGCTGAAGGGACGAGAGGTGAGGGGCGTGGGACGAGGGCAGCGACTGGCTTTTCCTGCCATCGCCCCAAGCCGAGAGTGGCGGCGCAAGAAGGCCGTATTTGGTGATCTCGCCGCGATCCGAAAGCGAAAAAACGCCTAACAATTCGCCGTGACTGCGCAGACCGAACTACGGCTCACCTGCCTGCGCGTCACCCCGTTGCAAAATACCAGATCAGCACCACGGGCACGGTGGTCAGCAACAGGGCGGCGATGTACACGGCGTACAGCGGCAACATCACGAATCGGCGGAGGATCTTGCCCGTCGTTTCGACGTGCCTGGCGGCAGGCTCGGTGAAAGCTTTGATCTTGGTTGAATACTTGGCGGCCGTTTCGACACCCGCCTCCACGCCTCGTTCGACCGAGTCGTCTTCTGCCGCGGCCGCTTCGTTGTGGCGCATCCGTTTGACGAATTGCCGAACGGAAAAACGGAGCGTGGGGCGGAAGGCCCAAAGCAACGGTTTGCCAAAAAACCCAACGCACCAGAAAGCGACTTCTCTGCCGCTGGCAGCACGACCTCGTCAGACACCTGCTCAATGAGTTCACTGCCGGTTGGCATACGTGTGTCCCCGGTTTGTAACGCGTCGTAATCGCTAGCCGCTTGGTCCGTGATTTCGAGTACGATTTCGAGCACGCCACCGATGCCGCGTATCCCTCGGCTGACGAGCCGCAGTATCCCCAACACGATTCCCAGCACTACGCCGACCGTCAACGCGTAGGCGCAGACCGCGTACCAATACGTGTTCGCGATATCGGCATTGGCAAAGAGCAGATAGACGACCAAAAACCAAAGGACGACCAGCAGCAACGTCGTCAGGATCAAGCCGCCAAACGCTTTGGGGATGCTGATCACCTCGACGATGCGGTCGGCCAGTTCACCCGACTGGTACTTCGACAAATCGAGCGTCGCCACTTCGCCTCTGGGCTCGTGTTTTTCTGGACGCTGCGCATTTTCAACCATGACATCCTCCCCGGTATTCACCCATGATACTCGACCGGCGAGTGAGCTTTCGGTTGTAGCTAGCACACGTGGAACCCTGTGTCGCCCGCTTTTTGCGGTTTGCCGCTGATCTTGGCTCAACTTTGCGATTTTGATAGACGATGTTTCGTACCGTGTCTAACCGGTGCGACCGGTGAAGTTTGCCTCCCCTGGGAAGTTCCTGCGATGCGAAGTTTTTACCATGTTCTAGCGGCTTTGAGTTTTTTATCCATCGGTTCGGTCTTCGAGTCTCTCGCCTGGGCGGAAGACGTGATTCGGCCGTTGCCGCCGGTCGATGTCGAGTCGGACGAGGTATTCGTCGATCCGCTGGAAGATCCCGAGGCGGCAGCCAACGAAGAGTATTATGAGGAGTTCTGGTACGGCGACCCCAGGCACTACTGGTATCGCGGTGGTTGGGAAGGCGACATCGAAGCGGGTGTCAACGGCTCGGACGGCAACACCGAGACGGCCAATCTTGTTTTCGGCTTCTTCGCCAAACGGAAGACGGATAGCGGTGAGTTCAGCACCGATCTCAACTACTTCTATGAGCAAAACGACGGCATCAAATCAACGGACAAACTGTATTGGAAGAACCATTACGAGAGCATGTTGGCTAACGGCATCACGAGTTGGTTCTTCGATTTCTGGTACGAGTACGATGCCTTCAAGGTGTTTGACTACCGCATCGCCTTTCACGTAGGTCTGTCACAACCGTTGCACGAGACCGACTATTCGAAATTGGTAGGTCGGCTCGGTCTTGGCGCCTCACGCGAATACGGCACGGCGAACACCGATTGGGTGCCCGAGTTGGTGATGGGTTGGGGCTACGATCTGCAGGTCACGTCGGCCTCGAAGCTCACCTTCGTGGGCGACTACTTCCCGGACGTCGACGACTTTGCAACCTATCGGCTCAACATGAAGTTGACCTACGAGGTCGAGATCCCCGACCACGGCTGTAGCCTGCTCGCCAGCGCCTTCAACCGCCTCGACACGCAGGCCAACCCCGGCCAGAAGAAGAACGACATCGACTATATGCTCTCGTTGAAGTGGGAACTGTAGGGTTCCCAAGGCTGAGGATTGATGGGCAAAGCTCGGCGCGTGCGTTAACGCGCCACACCTCTGCTGCAAACAAACTATTCGAAGGTCTGTCAGCCGCGGATGAAGCGCGGCGTATTGCCTTCGATCATCAATTCAAAAGGCAAGACTCCCCTCCGTCTTCGTCTCCCTCGTCAGCGTTGTTTTCGTGGGCTTCCTTGATTTCGTCAAGACACCATTCGAAAACACGGAGGAATTCCATCAGCGACAAGTCGTCGGCGATTGTCGAAATCGGAACTGTGCGAGTCTCGCTGATGTACGCTTCGCGAATGCTGATGCTTTTGATTGTATTGAGTCGTTTGAGCAGTCGCCGGCGTCTCCCAATACTTGTGAATGGAGGCGTATTCTTGAGCCAGCCGCCAAACGAAAACTCGATCTTTCCTTCCTGCGTGATGCGAAATGGAACGCCAGTGTGAGAAGTGCCTGTCAATGCGTTGCCAACTATGCCGCTCTTCCTTTTTCCTCGCCAGAATTCAACGAGTTCGTAATTCGACCGCATCCAAGCGACTGTCTTGCGAATCGTTTCAGTATCGACGGCAGGCAGTTCGGGCGGTAGATCGGCGTAGAACGTGTCCTCGTCGATTTGCCCGGATCGAGCACGTTTCGAAACGTCTTGCGCTTCAACAACACCAGCGGGATCTTGACTCTCTGTCACGGCACATTCCTCATTTGTCGGGCTGATCAGAATTGGTGAAGTGCGCGATTGGTGGACGACGACGCGCCGCCACTGACACTACCAAAAGCCCCGGACAAATTGGGTCCGGATTGCGCCAAAAAAGAGGCACCCGCCACATTTAGAAGGTGTTCATTTTACACCAGAACAGCAATAGCCGACAGCCCTGCGGCTCTGTTGAATACCGCCGAACGGGTGCTAGTATCGCAACTCGCCGTATCCAGAATCGGGAGTGGTTGGGTGCAGGAACGAGCTCGTACGAGTCGGACGGGGGCGGGAGTCTTTTTCGGTCGACGAGTTCCCCAGATAGCGAAAAGGTCGGCCGAAAGAGAGTCCCAACGCCTTCAATGCAGACCCAAACGCAAGCCCGATCCTGCATCCCGAGTGGTTTTGGCGATTGTCTCGGGAAATGTCGCAACTGAATGCTATCTATGGCGCCAAGTGTCTACTGTGGTGTGCGCAGACAGATGTAATCTGTATAATGCGGCCGGCTGGTTCGCCGATTGTCGACGCTTTTGCCAGGTCCTCTGGCCTCTCAACCTTCGTTCGTCCCACCTGGATGGGTCTCCATGTAGACCCCTTTCTTTTCGGTCTGGAAAGTCAAATGACAGGCTGAATCTTCCTTGCCTTGGAGAAATCTGGTGGGAAAAAAACTGTATTGTGGAAACCTGAGCTACAGTGTGTCGAGTTCTGATCTTGAGCGGATTTTCGGTGAATTCGGTACGGTGGAATCCGCACAGGTAATCACCGATCGTGATACCGGCCGCAGCAAAGGCTTCGGTTTTGTTGAAATGGGAAGCGATGCGGAAGCCCAGGCGGCCATTACCGGCCTCAACGACAAAGAACACGACGGGCGTGCGCTGACGGTAAACGAAGCCCGGCCTCGTGAACAGCGTAGCGGCGGCGGTTACGGTGGTGGCGGACGACGAGGCGGTGGCGGCGGTGGCGGTGGTTACGGCGGCGGCAGAGACCGACGCTACTAAAACGCTCGACCGCCGACGCGAGCGGCTTTGCCACCGCAGCGAGTGCGTGCGCGGAGCCCTTGTCCGTGCGATTCTGCCTTAGTTTGATCGGCTACGTCGTGTCGTCGTGCGCAAATCGTACTTGACCTTCAACAAAAGGACCTTCATGGCTAAGAACCAAAATACTTTCGCCAAGCGCCAGCGAGAAATGGAAAAGAAACGAAAGGCGGACGAGAAAAGGGCGCGGCGACAACGCAAGAAAGAACAAGTGGATTCCCCGGGTGATGCCGACCTGAGCGAAGAGAAGATTGAGCCAAACCCTTGAGAGCCTATTTTCAATTCCTGTACGATGGGTTGGCTAACCCGTCGCGACCAACCAAGCTTGAGCGGAATCGACGGATCTGGAGATTCATCGTACACCAAGAGACACCTCGACTTCGATTCGAAGACAGGTTCTCAGCGGTCAGTCAACTCGTAGCCCGCTTCGGGCGACGACTGATCGGCGGTCTCGGCGCGTGCCAGAATACGCTCTACACTTCTGCCGCGAACAGATCTTCGTAGGTTTGACGACGGCGGATGATGCGCGGTGTGTCGTCTTCGATCATCACCTCGGCTGGGAACGGATGCGAGTTGTAGTTCGACGCCATCGCGATCGAATACGCACCGGCACAGGCGATGACGAGCAGGTCGCCGACCTCGGCGTTGGGCAGTTCACGGGTGGCCACGAACCCACCTTCATGTTGTGTGAATATGTCGCCCGACTCGCAGAGTGGCCCACCGACGACCACCTCCGATGTTGGCCGCTCCTGGGCGCTGCCGTCGGCCGGGCAGATCGCCATCGGGTGGTACGCTCCGTAGAGGATTGGTCGAGCGAGGTGATTGAAGCCTGCATCGAGCAGGTAGAACGTGTTGCCGCCCATTTGCTTGACGGCGCGGATCTCGGCGATCAGGTATCCGCTTTCTGCAGACACGTAACGGCCCGGTTCGATTTCGAGGGAAACCTTGTGACCGAATTCTGCTTCGAGCCGCTTTCGTGCGGCATCCCAAAGTTCAAAGTACTGGCTGAGGTCACAGTATTCTTCGCCATCCTTGTAAGGGACGGGCAATCCGCCACCGGCGCTGATCGACTTGATCGAGCGCCCCGCCACGAGCGCCGCTTTCTCCATCGCCGCGCATACCTGGCCGAGATGCTCCGTGTCCGTTCCTGAGCCGATGTGCATGTGCAGGCCGGTCACGCTCAGGCCGTTGTGGTCGGCGCGCTGCAAGCAATGAGCCAACTGTTCGTGCCAGATGCCGTGCTTGCTTTGCTCGCCACCGGTGTTGGTTTTCTGGCTGTGCCCGTGGCCGAAACCAGGGTTAAGCCGAAATGTGATCTCTCGTCCGGGTGCCCGCTGGCCGAGTTGTTCGATCATGTCGGGCGAGCCGCAATTGGTGGGAATATTCTTCTTGAAGCATAAGTCGAGGGCGTCGTGAGTGAAGATGTCGGCCGTGTAAACGATTGGCGGCGGGTCGCCGGTCGGCTCGAAACCGGCTGCAAGTGCGCGGTGGATCTCGCCGGCACTGACGGCGTCGACCATCGCCCCGCTACGGCGAACCAAATCGAGCACGTTGACGTTCGAAAGGGCCTTTTGGGCATAGCGAACGACGTCGAACGCTGCCAAGTCCTCGATCCGCTCGACGATCTTGGCCGCATCATATACGTAGGTGGGGCTGCCAAACTGCCGGACCAGTTCCACGATCGCTTGGCCGGCGATTTCCGTCATCAGGGGGGGGTAGAGTGTTGTGCTATTCATGCTGCTAAGTTAACGGATGGACGCGGCGGGGCCAAGCGGCGGCTGACTTGGAGAGTGTTTTTGACGGGATGAACGGGATGGACAACATATGGGAAGGAGTTCGCGGCCAATCTGCGACCGCGGCCCGGCAATCCGTTTCATACTCGTTCTGCTGTCCCGTCAAGTCTATCACTCGGACGCCGTCAAGATGAAAAGGTTCGCGATTGCCGCGGGGCGACGGAGCGGGGATAATGGGGTGGTGGAAG
>Ga0180435_10001068_pt1 | contig 28755 bp, 20 predicted proteins | sample SS_ome_3_FD_132467 | JGI IMG/M metagenome (GOLD analysis project Ga0180435, IMG submission 132467) | Hypersaline lake sediment archaeal communities from the Salton Sea, California, USA - SS_3_S_1 metaG | ecosystem: Environmental > Aquatic > Non-marine Saline and Alkaline > Hypersaline >... | reverse complement strand
GGGATCCAAAGTTACCGTTTATATTCATTTTCCTGGATTCCGGATCTTCTGCAGCAGAGCTGCATCCGTCCGGAATGACGGGTTTGGGCGAATTGCGACACAGCCTCGAAATCGGGGATCCAGAATTAGCCTCGCGCTAATAGCCCTGGATTCCCATTTCCATGGGTCTGTATTCTGCTTTACCCTATCTGCAGACAATCCTCACGCAATATCTTATCGAGAACCGAGATAATTTCATCTGCGTTCTCTTTGGTAATCACCATGGGCGGTTTGAATTTGAGCACATTGTGCAGGGGGCCGTCCGTACTAATTAATATGCCGTGATCACGCAAGCGGTTGACAATGTAGTCGGCCTCCTGGTCTGCCGGTTCAAGCGTCTGGCGGTTTTTCACCAATTCAATACCCAGGTAAAGTCCCTGACCGCGGACATGACCGATCAAGGGATATTTCCGTTTAAGCAGCCCAAATCCCTGCAGTAGATGCTTCCCCACCGTGGCTGCATTCTCTTGCAGGTGTTCCTTTTCAATCACATCCAATACCGCCTTTCCGATGGCACATGAAACCGGATTGCCGCCAAAAGTATTGAAATACTCCATACCGTTATGAAACGCATCGGCAATTTCGGGTGTGGTAACCACCAGGGCCAGGGGATGGCCGTTGCCTATGGGTTTTCCCAGGGTGACGATGTCCGGCACTACGTCTTGAAGCTCAAATGCCCAAAAATGGCTGCCGGCCCGGCCAAAGCCCACCTGGACTTCATCGGCGATGCATACGCCACCGGCATCCCGGACATATTGAAATGCCTGTTTCATGTAGCCCTCCGGCAGCACGATCTGGCCAGCGCAGCCCAACATGCTTTCACAAATAAAAGCGGCAACCCCACGGTCCTGATCCTCAATTCGATGGATGGCATTTTTGACATCTTCGGCATAGGCCGCACCGGTTTTTGCCCCCTGCCCTTTATAAGGTCCCCGGTATCCATCAGGCATGGCCACCGTTTGCACCCCGGAAGGGGCCCCTTTACCACCGGGTCCGTCATGCTTGTAGGGGCTGATATCAATTAGCAAATTTGTATTGCCATGATAGGCACCGTCCACTGAGATGATGTCGTTCTGACGGGTATAATTGCGCGCCATTCTGAGGGCTAACTCGTTGGCTTCACTACCGGTACAAACGAAAAAACAGACACGCAAAGGTTCCGGAAAGGTCGCCAGCAGCTGCTGGGTATAGGTAACAATGAGATCGTGGAGATACCGCGTGTTGGTATTGAGAATAGACATTTGACGCTGTCCGGCAGCGACCACCTCCGGATGACAGTGGCCCACGTGGGTAACATTGTTAACGGCATCGAGGTAAGCCTGTCCGTCCTGATCGATAAGATATTGCCCCCGCCCCCTGACGATCTTGAGGGGGTGTCCATAGGCCACGCTAAAATTGCGACCGATATGTCGCTCGCGGACCTTTAAAATTTCCTGGCAAGTTCTTTTGCCATCTGAATGTTCGGGTTGCGGTATCCTCAGGATTAGATTTGGATCTGGCGAGATGGACTTCCAGATATTTCGCTGGCTGGGCGGCGCCACACCGTTAAAATTACCCTTCTGGCCGAGCATGTCCGTAATAATCTGGAAATGGAGATGCGGCGGCCATCCGCCGTTAACGTCGCTGTCACCAATTTCGGCGATTTTATCACCGGCAGTCACCGCCATGCCGACTTCAAGCTTGTTGAGAGAGTCACGGTCTAAATGGCCGTATAACGTGTAGAAGTGTCGTTTAGCATCTATTGCGTGTTCGATTATAATGGTGGGCCCGTAATCAAACAATTGGGCATTGTCCTGAAAACTGTGGATGGTACCATCAAAAATTGCGAAAACAGGCGAACCAGCGGATAGGTTAAGGTCCATACCCAAATGGATGGTTCGCATTTCCGGCATCTGATCGCCCACCTGTCGATACGCGTCCGACATATAAATCGATCGCGCCTCGTCGTAGCGCCCGATGCCGATTTTGGCGCCGTGTTTGCGCATATGGCCAAAAATCAAGTCAGTAAAATTCCGCGAGTAGGGACCCAAATCGGCCGCATTAACCAGCTCGCTCTCAACCCCCAGATCGAGTACAATGGTTGTTTCCGCTTTAGGGTCCGGTGAGGTAATGGATCCGAATTGCTGTTGATTGTGAACCAACCAGGAGGCAATATCCGCTGTATGCGGTACCGGTGGCAAGGAGCAGGCATCCCGAAATAAATAATGTGCAAATCTGGGATGGATGCTGCTCAGCTGCTTTAACAATTCCCAGGCCGGCTTTTGAGAAATCTTTAGATATTCGTTGTCGGGGGCTAATTGAGATTGGTGCGCGGCATGACACAAACTCATGCACAAACGCATGCAGATCAAGTCGAACAATATGGAAACTTCAATTTCTGTCAGCGGGTAAACCTGATGATATCCGGCCACGATATGCCCTGCCGCCGCCAATGGATCCTGTTTGTCCATCATGGCATAGGCACAGGCAATCGCCAGATCATTGATGCGGTGGCTATAAACCATATCACCGTAATCGATGACGCCGGTGACTTGATGCTGCCATCGATCCGGTCTATCAACCAATACATTATAATCATTCCCATCATTGTGGATAACACCCTTTCGTATTTGGGCCAGTTTTGGAAAAGATCGATTCAAATATCGATCCCAATGAATATGGATGGTTTCTTTTTGATTTGTATCCTTGACCGTATCAATCAAATCGCCAATCACCTCAGATGCCAGGCCCAGGTCCCAGTGAAACTCGCGATGGACTGCCGGATGATCAAAATTTTCCAGGGACTTGTCCAGGGTGCCAAAAAAACGTCCCAAACCATGCAGCAATTCCGCACTATGGGGGACAGCCGTGGCCAAAGGCTTGCCATGCAGATATGTCAACAGCCGGATATAGTGCTGTTGTCCCTCGGCACCCGTAACCGTTTCGATACAATTGCCAGAACCGCTGGATATAATATCCGGGCACACACCCGCTTCACGTTTAAACAAATTTTTGTGCCGCTTTACGTGCAGCATGGCTTGGTTTTGAAAATCAAGTGACTCGAATTTTTCGCTCGCATTGGCTATTTTAAGGACATATTCCTTTTGGTTCGGGGAAAGGAGATGAAAATTCTGATCCCGCTCACTGGGCAGCGGTGTGCATTCGCCGGACACTCCGAAAAGCTCTTTTGCGAAACCAGCCGCTTGCGCTTTTGAAAAGTTTGGTGCCTGGGCAACGACAGAGGGCATGATGAATGATCCTTATAAAATTGGTACTTCTCAAATTTAGTTGGAGCCAAGGACTCCAAACGTCCGGGTCATGGGAACGACCGCTCGGGCTATGTCTTATCGAAATCGCTATCGGGATCCCGATAGCGAAAAGGCTTCCAACGGTACCCCCCGATCAACGGCTATTTCACATATCAAAACGCATCAACATGGTTGATTCGCTGGTGCAAGGATTCACTATTCGGCATGCGTTTTAAGTGGGGTATGACCAAACTTTGGATCGAAGTCAAGTATTTCGTGTTGAGTTCAATTTTGGAAAAAAGAAAGCCAGGACGACTGTAAGCAGTGGAATAAAGCATAGAAACAGCAAAACGGCCTGAATGTCAAACATGTCTGCCAACTTGCCCGTCACCGGTGTCAGCATGCCACCCAGGCCATAGGCAAAACCCATCATGAAACTGGCGACCATGGACCTGCCTTTTGGCGCCAGCGCCTGCGCAAATACGATGCTTACGGGTATCGTGGCAAAAACCATAAAACCAGCCAGGGCGGCAGCCGCGTAGATCCATGCACTTGAAGCCCAAAGATATAGGAATAGTGTCGGGACCATCAGGGTGTGGGCACAAATAAATATGATTTTGCATTCGATTCGGTCTGAAAGATAGCCCGCCAGCAGGCCGCTTACGGTACCGGACACCACAAAAATTGACGTCACCGTCCCGATTGCCATCAGCGAAAAATCTTTGCCAGCCAGGTGAATCGGCATAAATGTCATGAAGGACTGCCCTACCGTCGAACGCAGTACCATCACAACCCATATGAGAACGAGCGGTTTCCAGACAAGCCCGAACATTTCATTGAGAGTGCCCCAAAAACCCTGCAGGCGGTAACCTTCGCTAATGGGAAGCGGAACAGTCTTGTATACATACATCCAGGTTATAAGGCCAATAAGCATGGTAAACGGCATGGCCGACAAGCCGAAACAGGCCACATACCAGGCAATGAAGATCGGGCCGATACCGAAGGCCAAGGTGCCGCCGGTGTTGAAGACAGACATGGAAAGTCCTGCTTTGCGTCCGGCATAAGCCGGTACCATACCGGTAACCGAGGGGTGAAACATGGAAGAACCAAAGGATCCGAGTGCAAGGAAAACCAGGAGCAACCAATAGGTTGGAGCGATTCCGGACATGGGGACAAAAATTACCGAAAGCGCCAGACCGCCTAAAATAAAAAAACGAGTCTGGTAGCGATCGGCCAGGTAACCAACGGCGGGTTGCACCACAAAAGACAGAAAGCGCATCACACCCATCAGCAAGCCCACCTGGGTCATGGTCAAAGAGTGCCTGGCAACAAATTCCGGCATCAAGGGGGCTGAGAAAGCACTGTAAAAATCTCCGGTGAAATGGACCAGGGTCAGGGCAAAGATCACTTTGACATTGGTTTTGGTTTGCATAAAATTGGAGAATCTCAAGGTGTCACGCCAAAGCGCAGCCATTTGAATTGCTGCTGAGTTTCGGTAGTTACCTCGGCGCCGATGCGAGCCATAAACAGGTTTTCAGGTTTCAAACAAATATTGGGTTCGTTGGTCTGCATTTCATGGAATCCAAAAGGCTCAAACAACCGAATAAGCATATTTCGATATTCTAGGGCCGAGTAGCCCGTACCATCCAGATCCCAGGTCCATGAATAGCCGACCATGTAAATAATTCGTTCAGGTGCAAGTCGGCTTGTCACCAGCATTTTCAGAATCTGTGCTGCAATGCCCCAGGATCGATGCCGGCGGCAGACTTCGATGGCCTTAACTTCCATCATAAGGCCTGCACCCAACGCCAGCCAACGTTCGCCCGTTTCGGGGTAATTCAGAACACCAAAACCGATGATATTGTTATTTTCAATTGCCAGGGTTACATTGGCATTTTTTTCCAATGCATTGGCCTCAAGGGTTTCGCGCTTGGTATAGAGAGACTTATATTGGGCATGCATACCGAATTGGGGATCAAAGGTGTAACTTTTTATCTCTTCCGGCGTACATTGGGTGTGAATACATATTTTGGTATCATTGATGGTATGGCATGTAACAGGGTTCGCGGATTCACGGATTCGAGGATTCGAATGGTTGGGATCAGGATTGGCTGTTTTTGTTGGGTTCATAGGGGTTTGTTGCGTTCGATATCGCTTTCGGTATCGCTTTCGGTATCGGGATCGGGATCGAAATCGGTTGCTATGCTTTCGATACCGATAGCGAACCCGATCCCGATCCCGATTGGCAGCCTTCTAGCATCTCACCCTGCTATCTTTATAGTGTATTAAGCGGGGATGCCCCAAACAATTTTGAGCTACAAAGCTGATAGCCACTTAAAACCTAAAACTTAAAACCAATCAGTAATCCGTCCAAGAGGCATGCAGCCGCTTGATCATGATTACCATGTCGTGCGTGTTGCCTTCCGGATCGACAGCATAATTTTTGAGTTCTCCACGTTGAAAAAAATCGAATTTCTTGACGGCTTCAATGGCAGCATCCTCCAGGTCTTTGATCAGGTCGGTTCGAAGCGTTTGCAAACCCCGGTCCATGGCTGCCTGAATCAGGTCCAGCAGTATCCAGGTTCCCAATCGTTTATTCCGAAATTCGGGTAAAACGACGATTCGAAAGCGGCCCACGTGTTTAGTGGCGCCAAAATCACGCAGATGCAGACTGCCATGCCCGACAATCTCCGCGGCACATAAAGCAACGATCGAAAAAACTTGGCCATCATCGATATGCCCCATCCATTTTTGAATTACGTCGGTCCGGTTGGTATCATAACGCATACACCAGCGGTCGGTTTCAGGAATGCGGCGATAGAATTCTTCCAGCAGATTTTCATCCGCGGATGCCAGCGGTCGGATAATGGCTTCTTCACAATCTTTCAGGACACATTCTTTGGGGTAACGCAATGGAGACCTCCATCTTGAAATTTGCTGATCCCCCGTTATAACTCAACTTAGGACTTCGGGTGAATATGGCCGAACGCTTCTGTGAAGTTATGCAACACGGGTCATCATCAAATTGTGATAAGTTCCTTTTTAGGGCGAAGGTACGGTGTTTCGGCCCGACATGACGTATACTTATATCTCAAATTTCGGCTTTCATACCAATGCATGTCGCCCAAATCCCGAAAGTTGAGTTATATTATTTTAAACACGATTTTATTCTGGTTTACCCATTACTTCGGCAAACATATCCATGCTCCAGAGTCTTGACTCGGCGATGTTCTGGCGAAACTTGATAAAATCAATGGTATCCTTGCCGGTGATTTTCTTGGTATTGAAAGCACCGAAGCCCAGGAATGCTTCACCACCCATGTTGGCTGCCAACCAATGCCGGTTGGCATTTTTGCAAATATCCCAGAAGTATTTCTTTTTCTGTCGGATGCCATCGATGGATTTGATCAGACATCCGGGGAAAAGGTTGGCAAATGTCCATACGATTTTATCCACTTCTTTGTCCAGCAGTTCAAAATCGGCATTGGCCTGATGTGCTTTCACAAAGGTACGGGCTTCTTTGAGGGCATCGCCTTTTTTATATTCACCATAAACGATTTCGCCATCTTCGACATAGCGATCGGTAACGATCATCGGGTTGCGGACCCATTCACCATCCACGTTGAGCACCGGCACACACTTGCTGATGAGGTTTTTTACTTTCATTTTATATGCCGACCACATTTCACAGGAAACGCAGTTCCACATGGCGTCCTCGTTGCTGAGCATCCAGGGTAGAAAATCCGATGATCCGCCGTCCGGTGCCGAGCCGTGCTTGGGACCTGCTTGGCCAAATATGGCCAGATCCGAAGAAAGGGTCAGGTCGCAGGCCATGCCGATTTCCTGTCCACCGGCCACGCGCATGCCGTTGACCCGGCAAATCACCGGCTTTTTGCACGCCAGGATTGAGTCCACCATGTGGTTGAACAGCTCCATATACTGACCGTATTCATCCGGTCGCTGGCTGTAGTACTCACTGTACTCCTTGGTGTTCCCGCCGGTGCAAAAAGAATAGGGACCGGTGGCCGTAAACACAACCGCCACAACACTACGATCCAAAGATGAATTTTCAAAACCGGCAATAACGCCTTTGACCATTTCCGTGGTATAAGAATTATACTGTTTGGGATTGTTCAAACGAATCCATGCTACAAACAATCCGTCCTGCACATTTCCCTGGGGATCCAACAAGGGACGTTTTTCATAGACCACACAGGGGGCATCCGCATCGCTACCCCAGTGAACATCCGTGTGCAACAGGTGGTCTTTGGGCTCATTATCTCTCGGAATCCAGTCTAAAGCCATGATTAATCTCCTTTATTTATTGGTAATAATTTGTTTTGTGTTTGGTTTTTTGTGTTTTGTGTTTAACTGTTCAACATACTAAATACTAGACACAAAACACGAAATACAAAATCCTAAAAATCCGGTGTCAAAACAATCCGCTTGTCCGGCGACTTCTGATGTGCTTCTTCGAATGCCGCTGCAATGGTACTCATGGGGCGTGTCTGGACAAACGGTCCGATATCAACTTTACCGGATAAAACCATTCCGAGAACTTGGGGGTAGTACTCCGGCAGACACCCCCAGGTGCCAATGATTTCGGCATCAAATGCCATCAGGCGGCTGATGGAATATTCAACTTTATGCATGCCGAAACCAACCACAATGAGTTTGCCCGTAAAGCTCAACAAACTCAGGGCTGTCTCCTGACCCGGTTTGGTCCCCGTGACTTCAAAAATCTTCCAGCCGTATCCTGGAAGTCCGTATTGTTTCCGGACTGCTTTGATTTCTGCACTCATATCCCGGGGAGATTTATCGCGGGCATTGATGGCCACATCTGCACCGTAAGATGTAATTTGATTCAGCCGATCCGCATCGATATCGATAGCGATGACACATTCCGCACCGAGTGCCTTGGCTAATTGGACCATGTATTGCCCCACACCGCCAATACCGATGACGATCACATGGTCTCCAATTTGCATATCCGCTTTTTTAAGTGCCTGAAAGGGAGTCGTGGCAGCATCGGCAACCACCGATAGGTGCGCAAGGGGAATATCTCCCCGATTTTTAATCTCGCATAAATCAATGCTGGGCACCGGAATATGGCTTGAAAATCCACCATACAGGCCAATGCTGTTACCCGGCATCTTTTGATTCAAACAGCGATTGCCTCGACCTGTTTTGCAGAGATAACATTGCCGGCAGGGCATCACGGCCGGTATCAATACTTCTTTGCCAACCCAGGCTTCATCGCCAGCCACAACCGTTCCGGAAATTTCATGCCCAAGGGTCAACGGCGGTTTTGACACGGTGGGTACACCGTCATAAAAATATCCCAAGTCGGTGTGGCAAACACCACAGCCGGCCACTTCCACTAGCACATCACCTGGCTTTAGATCGGGAACCGGTATTGTTGTTTTTTCCAACTTTCCGGGCGTGACCGCTTTGGTTTCCCGGTCCCGGGTGGTTGGTTGGGTCATTTGCCAAGTTTGGATCATGTCCGGTACGTTTCCCATGAGTAAGCGCCTCCTTTTCTTTTCAAATTTCTTGGTCCAACCGTTATTTATCGCCAGCGGCCTTGCTACTTCGCCATCCTGTGTCGAAGCACCTGATCCGCTGAATCAGTTGGGCTTTGTCAGGGCCTTTGGGCCCCGGCGGTGGTCCGCAAGTGGAGTTATATTTTAGCTATAATGTAACTTCTAGATCCGTTTCAAGTCAATAATAAAATCGCAAATTTAAATTCATCCCGCACTGAAATTCATGCGGGATGAATTCAAATTTTTCTTGACTATTTATGTAGCTAATATATAGCTGTGGGTCAATCAACGCTTTCACAAAGCTGGATCATTTCCCGATTGCTTGCATAAATTGGATAAGGATAGTTACCATGCCAATGGCATAAATCGACTGGAAAGATAGGTTCTAATCAGTCAAACAAAAAAGGTCGCAGTCTACCCCAATAAGGAGCTATGTATGAAATTAGATGGAAAGGTCGCCCTGGTAACTGGAAGCAGCCGTGGTGTCGGCAAAGCGGTAGCCCTCGGATATGCCAAGAGTGGCGCTGATTTGGTCATCAACTATACATCCAATCAGGAAGCAGCCGAGCGTGTGGTTTCCGAAATTGAATCCATGGGTCGCAAAGCCATTGCCGTCAAAGCCGATGTGGCCGTGCTGTCTGATGTCAATGAACTGGTCAATGCGGCTGTGGATACATTTGGCAAATTGGACATACTGGTGAATAATGCCGGCTTCACCCGGCCCGCCATGATGGTGAAAATGAGCGAAGATCAATGGGATCAAGTTGTGGACATTCACCTGAAAGGCGCCTTCATGTGCTCCCAGGCGGCCGCCAAACATATGAAAACCCAAAACAGCGGCAAAATTATCAACGTTACCTCAGTGGCCGGACTTGTGGGAACCGTGGGGCAAATCAATTACAGCGCAGCCAAAGGTGGCATCATCAGCATGACCAAATCCATTGCCAGAGAGATGGCACGTTATTCTGTCTGTGCCAATGTAATCTCCCTGGGCATCGTTGCCACGGACATGACCGAAAAAATCCGCAGCGACGAAAAACTCAAAGAAATATATATGAACCGTATCCTACTTAAACGCTTTGCCGAACCGAACGATATCTCGCCGGCATTTGTCTTTTTGGCATCGGATGACAGCAATTATATTACCGGACAACTCTTGTGTGTTGATGGCGGCTATGGCATGATATGATCGCCGCTATCAGCTATAAGATTTAAGCTGCTGATCGCTGATAGCGTACACCTGATAGCTTTCAAGGGAAATACCCTGTAATGGCAATCCCTTAAAATAAATAGTGATACTTATAAAAATACATGGGGGATATTAAGAATGGGAAAAGTAGGAATCATCGGTGTCGGTCAGAGCACGTTTGTGCGATCATACCCCGGGTCTATTCGGGAACTTGTATTCGATGGGTTTAAGGATTGTATGCAGGACGCACAGATTGCTACCAGTGATATTGACGCCTCTGTGGTCTGCTCGGCACCTGAATACGATAAGCAGCGATCTCCAGCGGGTGTATTCGCTGAGTACCTGGGCCTGAATCCCCAACCGACTTTTTATGTGGAAACATTGTGTTCAAGCAGCACGACCGGGTTAAAATTGGCTTATTCTATGGTAAAATCCGGGCTGCATGATGTGGTCGCCGTCCTTGGATTTCAGAAAATGTCCGAAATATCTTCATCAGAATCCCAGGAGCGGATGGGACGGGGTGCAGATATTCAATGGGAAAGTCCGTTTGGAACAATGATGCCGGCCTATTACGCCATGTATGCACGCGCTTATCTGGAGCAGTCCGGCGCCACACTGGACGATCTGGCGCGGATACGCGTCAAAGCAGCAACCTACGGTCAAATCAACGATCGTGCCGTTTATCGCAAGCCGGTTACATTCGATATGTTTCAGGATCCTGAGCATATCATGGGCAGACCCGTATCCACACCCTTACGTGTGGGCGACTGCTGTGCCAACGCCGACGGCAGCTCATGTATTATCGTTGCCAGCGAGGAAAGAGCCAAGGCACTGGGCGCCAATCCCATTTGGATCCTCGGCATCGGATCGGCCACCACAAGCGTCAACCTGGCTGGTAGAGATCTTTTTTCGGGCCTTACCGTCGCGCAGCTGGCGGCCAACCAAGCATACGATATGGCCGGCATCAAGCCACAGCAAGTCGATGTGGCCGAAGTGCACGATTGTTTCACCATCGCCGAAATGATGGCTTATGAAAATCTGGGTTTTGCCGAACCCGGTCAGGGTAAAGAACTGATTCGGGCCAAGGAAACTTACAAGGAAGGCAGTATTCCCGTAAATGTGGATGGCGGCCTTCTGTCCAAGGGGCATCCAATCGGTGCAACCGGCGGTTCCCAGGTTCGCACAATTGTACTTCAACTAAGAGGTGAAGCCGGTGATATTCAGGTAAAAGATCCTGAAATCGGCTTGGTGCACAATATCGGAGGCGTGGGGCTTTATGGGAATGTGATTGTGTTGGGCCGGTAATACCTGCCAAATCTTTGTTGGTAATAATATTTAAGAACTCTTTGCAAATTAGGAGGATTCAAGGATTCGAGGGGCCACGGATTCAGGTGTACAGTCCGTTGGCTGTTAGCTATTTGCACTCAATTAGGTGCGGCAAAGAGCCAAGAGCTAAGATCCAAGTGCTTTCACTTGTCCCCTTGAATCCTTGGCCCCTTGAACCCTATTAATTGGGAGGCATCATGGGTAAAAAGCAAAATATCGACGATCGTTTCAAAAACTTTGGAACGGTAAGTTTTACGGCGACAACCAAAACAAATGAATTTATTGATTTTTTGAAAGAGGGCAAGGTCATGGCATCGCGTTGTACGGATTGCGGTCTCGTGTTTTTCCCTCCGAGAGCAGATTGTTACCATTGTTTGTCCAGCAATATGGAGTGGGTTGCGGTGCGTGGTACCGGCAAACTGGTCACATTCAGTAAACTGACCTTTGCACCCATCGGTTTTGAAGATGATGTACCCTACTGCATTGCCCTGCTGGACTATGGTGCTTATAAAGTTTTTGGCCGCATTGCTGCAGATATTCAGGATGAAGATATCCAAATCGGCATGGACATGAAAACGGTGGCCAACAGCCTGCCAAACGGACAATTGAATTATGTGTTTCAGATGGCCAGCTAGCTGAAATAGCATTGTATTGCGACACTAGAGTATTTGAAGAACTATAAAATATAATTGAAAATGTATTTGGTATTTTGTGTTTGGTGTTTTGCCACCAAGAACCAAGCTAGCCGTTGTCATTTTACCCGCAACACCAAACACTAAACACAAAATACAAAACACTAAACACAAGTAAATTAAAGGTAAACTCATGAGCGAAGAAAAAGCCATTCTTGTGGAAAAGTTACAAAATGTTGCGACGGTCACATTAAACCGACCCAAGCATAACGTCTTCAACATCGATATGATGACTTTGTTCTGTGAAGAACTGGAAAATCTGTTGCAGGACGACGACCTCAAATGTCTACTGCTTAAAGGCCAGGGGGCCAGTTGGTGTGCCGGTGTCGACGTGGGTGACCACAAACCGGAAATGGCTGAGCATATGATCAATACCTTTAACCGATCACTTTTATTGATAGAAAGCTTTAAAATACCGACGATTGCGGCCGTACACGGCGCCTGTCTCGGCGGCGGGATGGAATATGCGGTGGCGTGCGATGTGGTACTGGCCAGCGAGAAGGCTAAATTTGGTCAACCGGAAGTAAAACTGGGTTTTCTGCCACCATATGCAGCCATTCGCCTGCCCAAACTGGTGGGGCCCGCCAAGGCCATTGAAATCTGCTGCTCTGGCAAAATATACACAGCCGAACAAAGTTTATACTTGGGGTTTGTCAGCCAGTGCATACCCGCCGATGAATTTGATTCGGCTGTGGCGTCATTTGTGGCTGAAATCACGGCCAGCAGCCCCTTGATCCTGCGCCTGAACAAACAAGCGGTAAACCAACATCTTTCCATGCAGACAAGCGACGCGGTGGATCGTGTCAGTGATCTGTTTCTCAATACGCTGATGAAAACTGAAGACACCTTGGAAGGTATCGCCAGCTTTTATGAAAAGCGCAGACCGGCGTGGAAGAATAAATAATAAAATCGCGAAGCGATTTTTTGTTCGTTGGGTTTGTTGGGTTCATGGAGTTTGTTGAGTTTGTTGAGTTAGTATCAATGCAGAAGGCGCATGGGCTAAGATATTTACCGAATATGTCGCTAACAGCTGAATATTATTTGGATCTACATCGGTATCGGGATCGAAAGATTCAAAAGCCGATACCGATTTCGATACCGATAGCGATACCGAACTTAGCAAAGCCAATACAGAATATAAAAGATGGGAGAGCGAAACTTTGAAGGGTTGTAGGTTAAACCTATGCCGCAGGCAATTAGAAGTCAATTAGCCAACAACCTAAGTTATCCACATGATAATCGAGAATACTGGCAATTTGTAGCTGATGGCTCTCGGCCTTATCTGGGTTCCCACTTCCGTGGGAACGACGTGGCGGGTAACGGGATATTACTTTTGCCATTAGGACGGTTAAGCCGTCCGTCATCCCCATGAAAATGGGGATCCAGAAACTTCGTATCGAGCCGAAAGCTATTAGCCTGTGGCAGCGTCCCAGCATCCTGGCATCCCAGCTTTCCAGCGATTGGTAACCCAATGAACCCAACAAACACGAATCCTGAACTCCCTGCCCTGCTGATCATCGATATGGTCAAGGACAATTTCAAGGATGACAGGCAGCTGCCCATCACGAAGTTGGCCCGGGGAATAATCAAACCCATCAATCAACTTATTCACCAATTCCGATCAAACAACTGGCCGGTGATTTTTTCCACAGATTCATTCCACCCGGAAGATTTTATTTTTACCGGCAGGATGCAGCCCCATTCCTTAGCCGGAACCGAAGGCGCCGAAGTTGTGGGTGACCTTGATATGCAGGAACAGGATGTTTGGCTTCCAAAACCCCGTTTTTCGGCGTTTTTCAAAACTGGTCTGGAAAAAGAGTTGCATGAACTGGGGATAACGCTGTGTGCGCTTGCCGGCATCGCCACCCATTTTTGTATTTTAACATCTGCCATGGATGCCGTGTGCCATGACTTCAAAGCTGTGATCCTGGAAGATTGTTCAACGTCTTTTGATTTGGATACACATCAACAAACCCTGGATCTGTATCGACGCAACCCGCTTTACCCACTTTTCCGAGTAATGACCGCCAACGCCTTGCTAAAAGATCTCAAATCGAAATCCGCTGAGCGTACCTGATCACTATAATCAAGCTAAATTCAAATAGTTATTGAAATTTAAGATCAATTAAGGCATCGCCGCTGCGGATAAAATCGCGTAGCGATTTTAACTTGACTTAACCGGTTTGTAGCTGTAATGTAGCTTCATAATTTTAACCTGAAATGAGGGCAATTCACATAATTCCAAGCCCTCACATTCGGAAAAAGATTCATATCTGCGTATTGAATTCACGCGAAATAAACGGCTTATATGAATCAAATTTTACTGCATTTGAATTCAAACTAAAACGACTTCCCAGAAAAACGTAAGGAAAAGACCATGCACAAATTACTAACTGATGAGCCAGGCAAAAAAATGCTGCTTCTTGGCAACGAGGCCATCGCCCGTGGGGCCATGGAGGCAGGCGTCGCATTTGCAACTACTTATCCGGGAACACCATCTTCCGAGATTTCATTGGCCCTATTCCAAATGTCCCAAGAATGTGATCTTTATTTTGAGTACAGCACCAATGAAAAGGTCGCTCTGGAAGTAGCCGCCGGTGCGGCCAATTCAGGCGTCAAAACCATGTGCATGATGAAACATGTGGGTCTGAATGTTGCTGCCGATCCCCTTATGACCCTGGCATACGTGGGCGTTAAAGCTGGTTTGGTGATTCTGACTGCTGACGATCCCTTCATGTTTTCCAGCCAGAATGAGCAGGACAACCGGTATTACGGTAAGCTTTCCGGGCTGTCGATCTTGGAGCCTTCGTCCGTGGAGGAAGCCAAAGAAATGATTCCCTATGCTTTTGATCTTTCAGAGAAATTGAAAGAGCCGGTACTTTTCCGTACGACCACGCGCATTAATCATTCCACCGGTGTCGTAACGCTGGGCGCCCTGCAAGCACGAAAAACGCAGGGTGATTTTAGCAAAGATCCTTTCAATCTGGTCACCGTACCGGCTGTATCACGCAAATTGCATGTTAAACTCTTGGAGAACATGCAAAAAGCCGAGGAAATCTCGGAAACATGCGCATACAACTTGTTAAACGGTCAGGGCCCCTGGGGTATTATTTGTAATGGTGTCAGCTATAATTATGTAAGCGACACGGTCAATGATCTTGGCATTGCCGATAAAGTGGCAACACTGCGAATCGGATTTTCGCACCCCCTGCCGGAAAAACTCATTAAAAAGTTTATAAGCGAACGGGAAAAAGTCCTGGTGGTTGAGGAAGGCGAACCCTACCTGGAAGAAGCCGCCAAAACGTTCGCCCAGGAAGCCCAAATTACAATACCCATTCACGGCAAGGGCCAGGACTTATTTAGCCGGCTTTATGAATTCAATCCATCTCAGGTCAGAGAAAAGGTCGCCAATTATTTTGGTGTCGATTTTGAGGCCGCTCAAATTCCGGATCTTTCGGATATCCCCGAAATTCCCCAGCGGCCACCCAACCTTTGCGCCGGCTGTTCGCATCGGGCCACCTTCTATGCGGTACAAAAAGCAATGGAAGGCGAAGAGACTATCTATCCCACTGACATTGGCTGCTATACCCTCGGATTCTTGCCGCCCCTGTCCATGGGCGATTTTCTGATCTGCATGGGATCGTCTGTAAGCACTGCTTGTGGTTTTGCACAATCCACGGATAAAAAAGTGATTGCATTTATCGGCGATTCCACTTTTTTCCATTCCGGCATGACCGGTTTGGTAAATGCCGTCTTCAATAACCATAATATCACCGTGATGATTCTGGATAACAGTACCACGGCCATGACCGGTCACCAGCCGCATCCAGGTGTCGACATGGGCAATTGGAATCTGGCTGACTACGGACGCGTGTCCATCGAGGAAGTCGTCAAAGGAATCGGCGTCAAACACGTCAGTGTTATCAAGCCGTTTAAAATTCGAAAAAGTGTCGAAGCCATTAAAGAGGCGGCTGCATTTGAAGGCGTTTCTGTTGTTATCTCCAAGGAAATCTGTGCGTTATATGCGAAAGGCTTGAAACAGCTTAAAGTCAGGGCTTTTCAGGTTACTGACAAGTGCAAGGACCACAAGGATTGTATTACCAGCCTGGGGTGCCCGGCATTCTATATTGAAGATGAGCGCGTCAAGATCGACGCTGACTTATGTGTCGGCTGTGCCGTGTGTGCCCAGATTTGTCCGGAAAATGCGATATTGCCTATCAAAGCAAAAGCAAGCTAAGCAAACGGATATCAGAACAATAACAATAGGTATTCCTATCTGACAATTATAAGCAATGGTTTGTTGAGTTTTTTGGGTTTGTTGCGTTTATTGGGTTTAAACGAAGGATAATTGCCTTTAGCCTAAAGCCCTCGACACAAATAACGCAAAGAACCCAATAAACACAAAAAACACAAAAATCAAAACGTGTCATAAGTTGAAATTACGATTGAATCTTGTTTCAAATCAGGATGTGAAAAAGATACGACAATATAATCTCTACAGCGATTGGACAAATCATGGAAACAAAAAAATTAATTATTGTAGCGGTTGGCGGTCAGGGAAACCTGCTGGCTTCAAAGGTTCTGGGTGAAGCAGCATTGATTTCCGACATACCTGTTCGGATGAGTGAAATCCACGGCATGGCGCAACGGGGTGGTGTGGTTGAATCCGCCATCCTTTTCGGGGATGCCCAAAGTACCATCATTTCGGATGGCGAAGCCGATATTTTGGTCGGATTTGAACCATCGGAAACGTTGCGCGCTCTGAATAAATGTAGCGCTGAGACGGTCGTTATTACCAATACCGCGCCCCTGCCGCCTTTCACCGTTGGTATTGGCATCGGCAAATATCCGGATATGGATGAGCTGCAATCTCTAATCAAGGCCAAAACCGGTCGATTTATTGCCTTTGATGGTTCTGAACTTGCCAAGCAGGCCGGCAATCCCATGTCCCTGAACATCGTGCTGTTAGGCGCCTTGATCCAAACCGGCATGTTGCCCTTGTCCGCCGATAGTATCAAGCAAGCCATTCGATCCACCACCAAGGCCGCATTTTTGGATATCAATATCAAGGCTTTTGAATTGGGTTTTTCAGCCGCCGAACAAGCGACTGCATGAAACAGATGATAGGATACCACATTCAATGTTCAAAGTTGGATGTTGGATGTTCGATGTTCACAAGTAATATGCTCTCAGGTATTTAACTCAATGCACATGATTTTGATAACGATTTAAACGAAACTTTCAAGAAGGAGGTCGTATATGCCCTGGAACAAAGAATTCGAGTGTATGCCGGTTGAAAAGCGCCAGAAATTCCAACTGGAAAAATTGAAAGAAACCATTGAGTGGGTATCCAAAAAAGTTCCGTTTTATCAAAAAAAATTCAAAGAAATGAATTTGAAACCCGGCAATATTAAAAGTTTGGAAGATATTGCCAAATTCCCGGTAACGGTTAAGGAAGATTTGCGTGATAATTATCCCTTTGGTCTGTGTGCCGTTCCCATGAAGGATGTGGTCCGGGTGCATGCCTCCTCCGGTACGACCGGGAAACCCATTACCGGCCCGTATACTGCCGAAGATTTGGCGCAGTGGACCGAATGCATGGTCCGAAATTTCTGGGCGGCCGGCGTGCGTCCCGAAGATGTCGTTCAAAACGCCTATGGCCACGGCCTATTTACCGGTGGTCTTGGTTTTCATCAGGGTGCCACCGGGCTGAAGTGTGCAACCGTGCCCACAAGCGCGGGTTTAACCGAACGCCAAATAACCATCATGCAAGATTTTGGCACCAATATCCTTTGCTGTACGCCCTCCTATGCATTGACCATTGCAGAACGGGCCGAAGAATTAAAAGTGGACATCCGATCCTTGCCGGTCCGGGCAGGTATTTTCGGGGCCGAACCTTGGACGACGCCCATGCGCAAGGAAATCGAGGAACGTATGGGAATCAAGGCCCATGAAGCCTATGGTTTGACAGAACTCGGTGGACCGGGAGTATCCTTTGACTGCGAGGTTCAGGACGGGTTGCATATCAATGAAGATCATTATCTGGCTGAAATCGTAGACCCGGCAACCATGGAACCGGTACCCTTGGGAGAAAAAGGTGAGCTCATATTTACCTCCTTGCAACGCAGAGCCATGCCGATGATTCGCTACCGCACCAAAGACATTACCAGCCTGCGACGAGAGAAATGTGCCTGCGGCCGCACCTTGATTAAAATGCAAAAAGTATTCGGACGTACCGATGACATGCTGATCATCAGTGGTGTCAATGTGTTTCCATCCCAGATCGAATCGCTCCTTCTGGATGTGGAAGAAGTTGAGCCCCAATACCGCTTGGTTGTCCGTAAAAAAGGATATCTCGACCAGCTGGTGGTCCAAGTTGAAGCCAAGAAAGAAGTGTACGATGCCGGCAAGGAAAAACAATCCGAAATTGAAGGCAAGATCATGGGTCATATCAAGGGCAACATGGGTATCAGTGTGGAAGTGAACCTGGTTGAACCCAAATTTATCGCCCGCAGCGAAGGTAAAGCCCTGCGGGTTGTGGACGAACGCCCCAAGCAGCTGCGCTAATAAAAGCGCTTCGCGTTTTATTAGTTGGCGACTACGTCGCTTTACAAATCAAAAATTAGACGGTTTTATAAAAAGTTCAAATTCAAGGCGTGCAAGTTTTGTAATCATGAGGCGTGCAAATCGTACGTTGAATTATTGCAAAACGCAACACAACGCAGGAGTTGAGCTTTTTAGGAAACCGTCAATAGGGGGAAAGGTATGGGTGAAGATAAGATATTAAATCCCCAAAAATTCGCCGTTATCGGCGCCGGGCCGGTTGGCAGTATCCTGGCCGCGTTTTTGGCCAAGAACGGATATGAGGTTACTCTCTGTGATATATTAGCGGAACTATTGGCGCCTGCACTGGACCCCGGCATCACCATTGAGGGGGCTGAAAACCTGGTTCAACCGGTAACGCGGATTTGTCAGGCAGTTGACGAGATTGCTGACAATCCACCCCAGGTCATCTTTATAACCGTCAAAGCCAATGCCCTGCCCCTCATCGTGTCGGCCATCGAAGGATTCTATCAGGAGGGCATGTCGGTTGTAAGCTGGCAGAACGGCATCGATACCGAACTGGAAATATCCAAAACGCTGGGCACGAGGGCATCCATGCGGGCCGTTGTGAATTATGGGTGCGGGTTAAAAGCACCCGGCCATGTAGTGATGCCGTTTCATCATCCGCCCCACTATATCCAGGAACTCGATCCAGAGTCATCGGATGCCGCAATTGCCATCGCTCAGGCCTTGTCCCAAAGTGGTTTGGAAACGGCACACACAGATCAAATCATTTCGATGGTTTGGCGCAAAGCGGTCATGAACGCGTGCATGAATCCTGTCTGCGCCGTGACGGGTCTTACCATGGCTCAGGCCATGGGCGATCCAATCGTATTCAATATCGTCGACAACCTCGTCAAGGAATGTATCAAAGTTGCCCGCGCCAATGAGATCGATTTGGGCTGGGATTTTTATCCGCATGCCATTGCCTATATGCGCAATGCCGGCAATCACAAGCCCTCCATGTTGATGGACATTGAAAACAATCGACGAACTGAAATCGACTATATTAATGGTAAATTTGTGACCTACGGAGAGCGTGCCGGTATTGAAACCCCCTACAACATCACCTTGCGATCGCTGGTTAAAGGGTTGGAATCGAGATAATGTCGTCTTCAGAACCGATTTATGTTGGTGTGGATGTCGGTGCTTCGCGAACCAAGGTGGCGATCCTGAATGCCGGCAAACGCCTTTTGGGCCACGCGGTTCAAAAGTCAGGCACCGACTTCAGTGCGACGGCGAATCGTTGTCTGCAACTTTCCTTGGAGATGGCGGATGCCGCTAAGGAAAATATCCAAAAAGTTATATCCACCGGGTATGGCCGCAAGAATGTCACCTACGCCCATGGGAGCAAAACCGAGATCGGATGTCACGCCAAAGGATGTTACCTATACTATCCGACGGCCATCACGATCATCGACATCGGCGGACAGGATAATAAAGTCATCAAATTAGATGAAAACGGCCGTCGAACCAGTTTTAAAATGAATCGCAAATGTGCCGCCGGCACGGGTGCCTTCCTGGAAGAAATGTCACCCCGTCTGGATATCCCTTTGGAAGACATGGATGGCCTCGCCAGGCAATCGAAAGACATGGTAAAATTAGGCAGTTTCTGTACCGTTTTTTCGGGTACCGAGGTTCTGGAAAACATCCGGCGCGGCAAACAAGTTAGCGATATCATCAAAGGACTGTTTTACTCGGTAACCAAACGGGTCATCGAAATGGATGCTTTCAGTGAAAAGGTCGTCATGACAGGTGGGGTTGTGGCTCATAATCCGTATCTGGTTACCATGATGGAAGAGATCATTGGCAGACCCATCAGCGTGCCGGAATATCCGCAACTCACCGGTGCCATTGGGGCAGCGCTGTATGCACTCGAAGGATCTACCGATCCTTCTATTGGTTGAGTTCATTGGGTTTATTGCGTTTTTTGGGTTGAATAGAAAGCTGGGAAGCTAGGATGCCAGGACGCTGGGATGCTGTTAATGGCGTTAGGCTTTCAGCAGTCGAGCAGGTTTAAGTTTTAGTTATACCGGTTGTCAGAAATATGTTCCGATTCAAACCCACATTAAAGGAGTAGTCCTTCTTCCGCAGTCGGAATGGAATTTTGACAGATGCTATAGAATTAGTTGTTGGATCTTGGATGGCTCCGAGCACTCTAGCTTTTCCGTGTCATCCCCATGAAAATGGGGATCCAGAATAGGCCATGAGCTAATAGCTTTGCCTGGATTCCCTCCTCCGAGGGAAAGACGGAGGAGAAGCAGACGGTTGGGTTCGGTATCGAAATCGGTATCGGTTCCTAATCTTTGATAGCGAGTCCAAGGGCGATACCGATTGGCTGGTGGGCATTAAAAAAGGCTGAAGAAAGGGAATTGTTTTAGCTTGGAGAGCTCTCGGCTTTGAGCTTCACTCGAATCCCCGGCCCCTGGGATCCTCGAATCCTAACATTATGTTTGTAAAGAATAAATCACAATTTTTCCTAATACTTAGCAAAGAGGTAACTTATGAATGACGAGAAAAAAATAAACATTCGGCGTTTGAAGACAGCCAGGGATATGGGAAAGTTCATGGCGGATTACTATTATGAACTGGATGATGCCTCCAAAAGCGGTAAGCAAAAGATCGCCTGGTGCACCAGTGTCGGTCCGGCAGAGATCTTGCGCGGCATGGGCTATCTGACCTATTTCCCGGAAACACACTCCGCCATGCTCGGCACAACGCGTATGGCCGTAGATTTGATTCCGAAAGCCAATGCCCTGGGCTATTCGCCGGACATCTGTTCGTATCTCACGGCGGATGTGGGCTCGTTTTTAGAAGGGGTTACACCGCTATCCAGGGCGTTCAAAGGCATTGAATCTGTTCCCAAGCCCGATGTGCTCGTTTTCAATACCAATCAGTGTCGTGACGTACAGGATTGGTTTGCATGGTATGGCGAGAAATTCAACGTACCGGTCGTGGGCGTGCATACGTACCGTGGTGTGAAAGATGTAACCCCGGCGCACATTACGTCCATAGCCAAGCAGATGGAGAATATTGTGGAACCGCTGGAAGAAGTGGCCGGCCGCAAATTGGACATGGACGAATTTAAGCACGCGGTCGAACTTTCGCGCGAATGTTCGGACTTGTGGGAAAAATGTCTGGCAGCCGCAGCGGCCAAACCCTCTCCGATTTCCTTTTTTGATGCCACCACCTTAATGGGACCGGCCGTTGTCGGCCGCGGCACCCAAAAAGCCATCGACGCCTACAACCTCCTTCTCGAGGAACTGCAGGAACGTGTGGATGAAGGTGTGGGGGTAATTGACGACGAGCAACATCGTATCTATTGGGAAGGCATGCCGGTGTGGGGACGTTTGAGCATGCATTCCAAGTTGTTTGCAGCTTTGAATGCCAGCGTCATTGCCTCGACTTATTGCAGCTCTTGGATCTTCTCGGCCCTGGATGAGAACGACCCGTTCAACAGCATGGCCAGAGCCTATACCGAACTATTTATTGTCCGCTCGGATGAATACAAGGAAGACTATATCAAAAACAAACTCGAATTCTTCGACATCGACGGTGTGGTTTACCACGATGCCAAAACCTGTCCCAACAACTCGAATTGTAGATATGGTCTACCCCAACGCTTGGAAAGCATCACCAAAATCCCGAGTCTGACCATCAACGGCGACTTGAACGATCTGCGCCTCCTGTCAGATGAACAGACCAAGACCAATGTGGAGGCCTTTATCGAGCAACTAGAGGAAAAATAAAATCGCCGACGATTTTATTTTAATGGAGGATATTATGCTGGAAAATCTGTTTCGACCCAAGTCTGTCGCCGTGATCGGGGCATCTACCAAAGAACTGTCCATCGGTAATCGAGTAATCCGCAATCTGGTGGATTTTGGGTTTAAAGGCCCCATATATCCCATTAATCCAAAGGCGGATGAAGTGCGTGGCATCAAAGCTTACAAATCGATCTTGGATGCCCCGGACAACATCGACGTGGTCCACATGGTCATTCCGGCCAAATATGTTCCCATGGCTGTGGAAGACTGCGGCAAAAAAGGTGTTAAAAACATCATTATCAACTCCGGTGGATTCTCTGAAATTGGGCCCGAAGGCGAAGCCTATGAAAAGGATTTTCTTGAAAAGGCCAGACAATACAATATTCGGGTCCTCGGACCGAATTGCCAGGGTATCATCAACAGTGACCCCGACGTCAGAGCCTATTGCAACTTTACCTTCACCAAGCCGGATATCGGCCATATTTCCATTGTGGCTCTCAGTGGCGGTGTTGCCGAAGTTATTCACCAGGGTTTTTCAGCCATGGGTGTTGGCACCCGGATTTATGCATCCAATGGCAATGCCTGTGACATTACCATTCCGGAAATCATTCAATATCTCGGTGATGATGATGGTACCCGTGTGATTGTCACTTATGTGGAGGGTTTGCGTGATCCGGCCACCTTTATGAAAGTGGCCACTGAAGTGGCAGCCAAAAAGCCGATTTTGGCCATGAAAGCCGGGCGCACCATGGAAGGCGCCCAAGCGGCCGCATCCCATACCGGTGGTCTTGCCAAAGAGGATTTGGCCACAGATTTGATTTTCAAAAAGGCCGGTGTATTGACCTTTATGGATGAAGGCGAGCTCATCCAAGCTGCGGCAGCGTTTGCTTCCCAGCCCATTCCAAATGGCAGACGCGTGGGACTCATAACCAATACCGGCGGGCCCGCTGTTATTGCCACAGACATTCTGGTGGATGCCGGCGCGGAGATACCGCCGCTTTCGGCTAAAACAGAGAAAGTATTAAAAGAAAATCTGTTTCCGGAAGCTTCCGTCAATAATCCGGTGGATGTATTGGCCACCGGCAATGCCGCCCACTATCGCACCTGTATGGATGTCATGCTGGCGGATGATGCTTTCGATGCACTCTACATCAATTTTGTGACCCCGTTTTTCGTGGATACCGACAGTATCGCCAAGGAAATTGCCGCCGTTAACCGCTTGCAGCAAAAACCCATGGTTTGCAATCTCATGACTGACAAGCGCCAATGGACTGAAACCGTAAAAATCCTCAAGGAAGCCCAGGTGCCGACCTTCAGTTTGCCCGGCGAAGCTGCGCGTGCCATGACGGCCCTGGTGCGCTATCAGGCCATCCGATCCCGAGACATCGGCACGGCAACCGTGTTTGATGATGTGGACCGACAAAAAGTATCCACGCTTCTGGCGGCAGCTTCAGATACAGGGCGAAGCTTTCTGACCGCCGCAGATGCATATGATATTCTGACGGCCTATGGTATTCCATGTGCTGCGTATCGCATTGCCGCGACGCCCGAAGATGCTGCTGCCGCATCAGAAAAAATCGGCTTTCCGGTCGTAATCAAGGCCGATGCCGCCTCGATTGTCCACAAAAGCGACATGGGGGCGGTTGCGGTTAATTTAACCGGTGCCGCCGATGTTCAACAGCGCGCGACAGATATGCAGCAGCGCCTTCAGGCAGACGACCTCACCTTCCTGATTCAGAAATTTGTACCCGGGGGCTTGGAAGTTATTATGGGGGCTAAAGCCGAACCGGGATTGGGGCATCTAATCATGTTTGGCATGGGTGGTATTTATGTGGAGGTGCTAAAGGATGTGGTTTTCAATCTCACGCCTGTAAGCAAATTTGAGGCCCAAGAAATGCTGGCCGGTATTCAGCTGGCGCCGATACTCAAGGGCGTTCGCGGTCAGGCCGGCGTGCATCGTGAAGGTCTTGTGGAACTGATACAACGCCTGTCGCAGCTGGTATCGGATCACCCGGCCATCCAGGAACTGGACTTGAACCCAACCCTGGCTTTTGCGGATCGCGTCGTGGCGGTGGATGTACGGATTCGCATTTGAGCTGACAGCTTTGTCTGGATTCCCTTTTCCAAACAATATAATAGAAGCACGAAAAATATATCACTTTGATAATATCAATAAGGAGCGTCGCCAATGACCGCTTGGATGAATTTGGGTCAGCAGTTCAAGATGAATGCCGCTAAATACCCGCATACGATTGCCCTGGCTGACAAAGACCGCCGTTTTACCTACCCCCAGACAAACCAGCGCGTGAACAAACTTAGCCACAGCCTGCTGTCCATGGGTTTGGTTAAAGGCGACAAGGTTGCTGTTTTTATGGAAAACAGCATCGAAATCGTTGAAATTTTCCTGGCAAGTGCTAAGACCGGGTTGGTGATTGTTCCCATCAACTTTCGGTTAGTTGGCAAGGAGGTTGCCTATATCGTTAACAATTCAGATGCCAAAGCCTTTTTTATCGACGCTGAATTCGCCCCGATGATCAATCGCATCAAAGCAACACTCGCCAATATCCCGGCTGAGAATTACGTCGTCATCGGAGAAGGTGTTGACGGCTACAAAGAATATGAAGGTTTTATCCAGTCCGGCTCCGAATTGGAACCCATGTGTGCACTTGACTCAAAGAATACTTGGATTCTGATTTATACATCGGGTACCACCGGGAAGCCCAAGGGGGTTGTGCGTTCACATGAATCCCATATTGCTTTCTATCTGATAAACGGCATTGATTTCGGCTTCAATGAACACGACGTCTGCTTGAATGTGATGCCCCTGTGCCACATTAATTCAACTTTTTTTACCTTCACATTTTTATACGTCGGGGCAAGCGTATATATCCACCCGGCCCGATCTTTCAAGCCTGAAGAAATTCTGGATATCATTGAAAAAGAAAAAATAACCTTCATTTCGCTTATTCCGACTCATTACAACCTGATTCTCAATATTGCCGATCAAGCCAAAAAATTTGACGTGAGTTCGATTCGCAAGCTACTCTGTTCTTCGGCGCCGGTACGCAAGCAGATGAAACTGGCCATCATGGATTTTTTCCCCGGTGTCGATCTGTACGAAGGATATGGTTCCACCGAAGCCGGGATTGTTTCGGTGCTCAAACCGGAAGATCAACTCAAGAAACTGGGTTCCATCGGCTACGAGTCCTTGGGAACCGATTTTATTAAGATTCTGGATGAAAATGGAGATGAAGTGCCAACGGGTGAGGTCGGCGAGCTTTACTCCCGCGGCCCGATGCTTTTCGATGCGTACTATAAACTGCCGGACAAAACACAGGATGCTTTTCAAGGGGAATGGTTCAGCGCGGGTGACATGGCCCGCAGGGATGAAGATGGATTTTATCAAATCGTTGACCGCAAGGATAACATGATTATCACCGGTGGCGAAAACGTCTATCCCAGTGAAATTGAAGAGGTTGTCGGCAGTCATGAATGCGTCTTCGACTGTGCCGTCATTGGCATGCCCGATGACAAATGGGGCGAGAAGGTTGTCGCCGTGATTATACCCAAAGAAAACGAAGATGTGGAACTGACCGAAGACTTGATCATGGCGTGCTGTCGCGATCAGATGGCCGGCTATAAGCGCCCCAAAGAAATTCTCTTCATCAAAGAAGACGATATGCCCCGGACGCCCACGGGGAAGATCTTGCATCGGAAATTACGGGAAAAATTTAAATAGAATAAAAAGCAATTCTATTTAAATTTTTCAGGTAGATTAGACCATTAGACTGTTAGACTATTAGGTTTTTCTTAGAGAAAACAAATTGCGAAATCATAATAAACTTAGAGCCTTTGAACTTGCAGATGAAATCGCTTTGCTAACCTATAAACTTACAAAGGATTTTCCAAAAGAAGAAACATATGGTTTGTCAGCACAAATGAGAAGGGCGGCTGTTTCGATCCCCTCAAACATAGTAGAAGGATGTGCCCGTGAAAGTTTAGGAGAATATCTTAGATTTCTGGAAATTGCATTTAGTTCATTAAGAGAGTTAAGCTATCAGTTTAGTTTAGCCCAACGTTTAGAATATGTGGGCTCTATTGATTCAAAATATAAGCAAAAACTTGTTGAAACTGAAAAAGTCATAGCTGCTCTGCTGAGATCTTTACGCAAAACCTAACTGTCTAATAGTCTTAATAATTTTGCAAAACGTATAGTAAATACAAAATATTAAAAACATGATTCAAGGAGGAAACAAATGTTAACAAAAGCTTTCATCCCCTACGGTGCTTATTACAGTACACCATTTTGTCGCTGGCAAGGTAGTATGCAGAACGAAAACGCGATTGTACTGGCTGCCGAAACATCCAAACGCTGGCTCGAGGAAAAGGGCTATGATGCCGGCATGTTCGATTACCTCTATTTGGGTATCACCATTAGCCAGATTCATCAATTCTATGCCGCGCCTTGGGCGGCGGCCTTGATGGGTGCCGGGCATGTACCCGGTATTAGCCTGAGCCAGGCTTGTACAACCGGCACAACCTGTATTTATCAGGCTGCCGTGGGCGTCGAAACCGGCCTGTATAAAAATGCATATGTGATGACCACGGATCGCACCTCCAACGGCCCCCACACCATTTGGCCCAATCCCAAAGGCCCGGGCGGAGAAGTTATATCCGAAAACTGGCTGATGGATAACTTTAACGCCGATCCAAACGTTGGTCTGCGTATGGTGGAAACAGCTGAAAACGTTGCCAAAGATGAAAACATAACCAAGGAAGCCTGCGATGAAGCAGCCTTGAAACGCTATGAGCAGTATCTGATGTCCTTGGAGAATGATCGTGAATTTCAAAAGAGGTATATGTTTGGGGCAGAGATCAAGCTTTCACGAAAAAAAAGCATACTTGTCGAAGAAGACGAGGGTATCATGCCCACCACCGCAGAAGGCTTGGCCAAACTGAGACCGCTAATACCAGACGGCGTACTCAGTTTTGGGGCCCAGACCCATCCGGCTGACGGCAATGCCAGTTTGATTGTCACAACCCAAGAAAAAGCCCAGGAGTTAAGTGCTGATCCGTCCATTCCCCTTCAGGTGATAACCTACGGTTTCTCCAGAGAGAAAAAAGGCTACATGGCCGCGGCGCCGGTTCCGGCAACAAAAATGGCTTTGGACAACGCGGGCCTGAGCATCGCTGACATGGCCGTCATCAAATCGCACAACCCATTTATTGTTAACGACATCAATTTTGCCAAACAATTCAATATCGATGTCAACAGCATGAACAACTATGGCTGCTCAATGATCTATGGCCATCCCCAGGGATCGACGGCCACACGTTTGATAATCGAAGGCATCGAAGAGACCGCCATGAAGGGTGGCGGCTACTTCCTGTGGACCGGGTGTGCGGCCGGCGATTGCGGTGCGGCACTGATCATAAAAGTCGGAAAATAAATTTTAAGCCCGTAAATTTATTTTGGAAAGCCCCGGTTTGTCCGGGGCTTCTTTTTTTTGTCTCACTTACAAAAGTTTGTCGCGGAATCAGCAACGCGAAGACCATTTTAACCCTTCCTGTCATTCCTACGAAAATGGGGCACGAAGTGAAGCTTTAGCGCTATCCAGGAGATATGTTCTTAGCTCATGTTCGCACATTAAAAAGCACTGACAAGATGGAAGCAAGCTTGAAATGAAGTGTATTTTTGCGACGGAGTCGCATCCCATAAAAAATGCTACGCATTTTTTATGGGGGTAATTGGTTCATTGAAACGACCTCAAATTGTCCTTCTCGATATTCAATCTGATTGAGAGCTGCCTCCCCTTGGGGTATGTGGAACAGATCTTGAAGGGGTTTATTTAAAATGTGGCACAGCAAAACGCGGTTCACACCGGCATGCGTCAGCATGAGTACGTTCTGAACCGAATTGAAATCAATTGCTTCAATCACCGCTAAAATCCGGTTTAGCAGATCTTGAAAATTTTCGCCATCGGGGGGGCGGAACCGATCGAGTGCCTGCCCCCGTTTTTGCCAGGCATCCGGATATTTGTCCCGTATCGTCTGCATGCGGGTGCCTTCCCATGCGCCCAAATTAATTTCACGCAACTGCGGTGTGATCTGGATTTGAGCGGTTTGATCTTTAGAGACCAACTGGGCGGTCTCAAGCGCACGACGTAAATCACTGCAGTATATGGCATCGAATTGAATGGGGGCGAGTTTATTTTGCCACCAACGCGCCTGTTCGCGACCGAGATCGCTCAATGGGATATCGGTTTGACCGATATAGCGTTTTTCAGGTTTACCTTCGGTAGCGCCATGTCGAAGGAGATACAGGGTTGCGTTGGTCGGGTTTATTGGGTTTATTGGGTTTATTGGGTT
>Ga0180435_10001066_pt1 | contig 28802 bp, 23 predicted proteins | sample SS_ome_3_FD_132467 | JGI IMG/M metagenome (GOLD analysis project Ga0180435, IMG submission 132467) | Hypersaline lake sediment archaeal communities from the Salton Sea, California, USA - SS_3_S_1 metaG | ecosystem: Environmental > Aquatic > Non-marine Saline and Alkaline > Hypersaline >... | reverse complement strand
TGCGGAACGCCGTGCATGACCACTCGTGCGAGTCGTGCCATACAATCAGGCTACCCTTTCTTTACGGCCTGTCAAGGGGAAATAGATATGCTGTCCCCGGAATATACGCTCTCGATCAGGCGGAACACCTCCTCCACGTCAGCCTGGTCGTAGCCTGGGCCCAACGGAGGAGCAGCCATCACTCTGGCCTCCTCTAATAGTAGGAACTTCCCGTTCTGCTCGAGCCTGGGGTCTGCACCCGCGAGGAGCAGCGCCTCCACCGTCCGAGGCTTGCCATGGAGAATGGCCATCCTCAGATAGGTTCTTCAGTCGCCTTTAGGATCTACTTCATTCACCCACGAATTATCAGCTCCACATAGTAGTAGAAGCTTGGCCCTCTGTACGTTGCCCGACATGATGGCCTGTTGAAGCTGTCCTCGTGACAGTTGGAAACGCCAAACGCTCCAGACCGCTGCAAAAAACACAAGAGCAGCGCCGATACAGGCTGCCACTTCTACGGCTGTCAGTCTGCCAGTTCTCACGACCTTCCCTCCTCAAGACGCGATGGCCATTTCTTACGGCCGATTCCATCGAGCGTCGGTACCCAGTGTTGGGGGAGATGGCTTTAGCATTTGCTCCCAATCAGGCTCGGGCCCCTCAGTCAGCGGCCGCCCAGAACCTGCAAGAGAGTTCGTTTCCGCGATGTGATATAGTGCGTGCTCAAGCGCCACGCGGAATACCAGGGACAGTCACCTATTTATTGTCCTCTTAAGAGGCCGGCCGACGGGCAACGGACGCAACCGCCGCGCGACGAGCTTCTCTATCTTGCTCATAAAACTGTCGCTCCCAAGCGGACGCCCCCGGCTCGTGCAACTTCGCAGGGCCGCCGCCGCGTCCGGGTCGTCCCGTTGCGAGAGCGTGACGCGCCAGTCCTCGCCCGCAAGCATTTTACCCCATGTTTTGAGGTCAAGCAACTTGCGTGCGTCCCTGCCGCCGCAGTGCGCAGCCGGGCACGGCGGGCGCTCTGCGGCAATGGCAAAGCGCGGTCGTGAAGGCGCAGTCCATGATCGAGCCCTGTGTGCACCTAAAAGGATTGTAACGGGCCGGCGGTTCGGCTAGAATTCACTGTGATCTGCGAAGGACGTGGGAGGTTGTCGAATGGGAACGAGACGGTGGGCGGCGCTGGCCGTTGCGGTTGCGGCCGGCTTGTGGTGGATTCCGGTGTCCGCGGCCGATGCGCCGTTGCAGGTCTATCTGTCCGCGCCGGGACGCGCGGCCGCCGGCGAGGACGTCGTCATCGAGGCCCTGATCATCAACACGGGCGACTCGGCGGTGACGTTCGGGTACGAGGCGGGCGTCGAGGGGTTGAAGGCGGACGAGGCGGCGCTGAAACGCCGCGTCTGGCTCGCCGCGAAGACCGTTCTGCCGGTCGAGTGGCACGCCGCCGCGGAGAAGGAGGGGGAGGCGAAGTTCTCGCTGTCCATCGACGAGGAGCCCGCGGCCGAGTGCCGCATGAGCGTCGTCGCGGGCACGGCGGGCCGGGCGGTGCTGGCGTTCGTCCAGCCGCTCGAAGACCGGCTGACCGTGGAGTTGCCCGAGGCGGGCAGGGCGTTCGCCGTCGACGTGACGCTGACACTGGGCGCGGCGGGCGAACTGGACTACACGCTGGCGGGGCTGAGGAGCGCCTCCGGGTTCAGCACGGACGCGCTGATTGCCCGCGGCATAGCGCCCGCGGCTCTCGGCAAGGCCGGGCACGTTCCCGAGCTCGAGGTGTTGTATGGCCTGCAGGATTCGTCGGGCGGATGGGGCGCGACGCCGATGGCGGCTCCGGAGGCCGTGGCCACATCGCACGTCGTCTTCTGGCTCGGACAGCTTGCGACGGCCGGCGGCGAGGTGAATCCGTCGGCCCTGGACTCGGCCGTTGCCTATCTTCGGAAGGAGTTGCCGAACGCGGGACCCGAGGTGCGCGCGTGGATCCTGGCGGCGCTGGCCGCCAACGACAGAGCCACGAAAGAGGACCTGGCCTCGATATCGCAGGAGGAGGCCGCCGGCCTGTCGCTGGCGGGCAGGGCCCTCGCAGAGTATGCGGGCGTCGCCGTCCCGCGGGCGCAGGGGGACCGGGACGGCCTGAGCGCCTTCGAGATGTTTCTGCTTGTGGCCTTCGCCCCGATGGACAAGATGGGCGGCCCGGGTCCCGACCTGCAGATGCTCGTGATGCTTCGGGGGCCTGCGCCGCGGTTTGACACCCACGAGGCGGCCATGTATGCAATGGCGCTCGGGGCGCTGGCCGCGGACTACGGCGTGGACGGCTCGGCCGACGTGGAGGTGGGGTTGGACGGGGCCGAGACGATGGAGGCGGCCCTGGACCGCAAGAGACCGTGGGACCGGTTTTCGCTTTCGGCGACCGCCGAACCGGGGAAACGGAAGACGCTGACTGTGCGGGGAGACAGCGACTCGAACGTGTTCTGCCGCGTGGTTGTGCGTCGGGCCGACTGAGCCGCCCTGCCCTTTATTTCTCGATGAACAGGCCGAGGAAGTTGGCGCGGCTCCACTCGAGCTGGAGCCGGCGGTAGGAGATCGTGTCGAAGGGGGTTGTGCCGCTGTGGATGACGGCCTCCCGCCGCTCGTCGTCATAGCCGACGGCGACGACGTAGTGGCCTCGCCGCCCGATGACGCGGACGATGTCCGGCATGGGGTGAAGCAGAAGGATGAGCGGCTTGCCGGCGAGGATGCCGCGTCGGAGCGTGTTGATGTCGCCCTCGATCATCGTGCACTTGAAGCCGTTTTTCCGTGCGCCGTAGAGCATCTCGACGAAGATGGTTCCGCCGCCGTCGGTCTGCTTCAACTGGCCCGTCACCTGCGCCAGCGTCCGGTCCGAGCCGAGGTGGCGCATCACCGTCGCGAGGCACGCGGGCCCGCAGTCGGTGTCGCCGGCCTGCGGCGTGTATTCCACGTTCGTCAGCACGACCCTGGTTTGTGGCAGTGGGTCGAGCGGCGGGACGGACACGAAGAGCGAGCACCCCTGTGTCAGCATGGCAAGGAGAAGCAGGCCGCCGGCCGCGAGGGAGCGTTTCATCGCCAGCCCCGTGAAAGAGAAAGGGCGGGACTGCAAATCATGCGGTCCCGCCCTCTTGAAGTCGTGCGTCTATTCCGCCGGCGGCGGGGCCGGAGCGGGTTCTGAATAGTCTATGGCCGGCTCTTCGATGGCCACGAAATACCAGGCGACCAGGACGGCCACGAGGATGACCACGAGGACGGCGATCACGAAACCGGCGCCCGTCCCGGCCGTCGTCGCCTCGGTGTCGCCCGCGAGCGTGGCGATCTCATCGTCCGAGAGCAGAGCCAGGCGTTCGTCAACCTCGGCCTTCGTGTAGCCGGCGGCCATCATCCGGGCGCCGAGTTGGGCCTTGGGCGTGATCGATGCGGCCATGTCGTCGAGGGCGCTGCGCTGTTCGGGCGAGAGAGCCGCGAGCATCGTCCTGGCCTGCTCGGCCGAAAGCCCGGCCCGGGCCAGCGCCGCGCGGCCTTGCTCCGTGCCGAGCGCTTTTTCGACGCCGGAGGGCTCGACGCTCTCAGTCGTGGCAAGGGCGACGCGGGGATGTCCGAGTGCGACCGAGAACGCCGCAGACGCCATCAGAAACAAACCGAGACTCTGCCAATACTTCCCTGTCATTCCACGCCCTCCTCAAAATGTTTTCAGTTCCCGTGAGATGCGAGATGCCGCTCACTTGGCCACTGCGCCTTCGACCGGTTCGAGCTCTTTCATCGGCTTCACGTAGGAGACCGGCTCTTGCGCCATATCCTTCCAGGGCTCGCGCCGCCTGCGGCCGAACTTTATGACCGCGATCGGGTCCGGAACCGAGACACTGCCTTCCGGATCAGAAACAACGCCCGGGTAGCCGACGAGCTCGCCCGTCAGCATCCCAAGTTCTTGGGTCTGCTTGAACTCGGACTTGAGCCACTCGATCAGCGGCTGGTAGGCGCCGGCGAAGGAGCCGCCCGAGCCGAACGTCCCAACGTGAAGGACTGACTTGAAGATGCTGTAGGATTCGTCCTTTGCCATCTTCATCGGCTGGGCGTTGTCCCCCGACCTTGCCGCGAGCACGCGGTCGCGCTTGAGGACCCAGACGCGGCCGAGCCCTTGCGGGTCGACGGTGACAAGCGTGGTAAGGTATCTTTCGGGATCGGTGGTCACCGGGTTGTTCCAGATTATGAGGATCGCCGTCTCGCCTTCGAGCAGAGCGCCCAGTATCTGCGAGTGCATTGCAGTCACCGGGATTGTCTGGAGCCCGGCCGGCGGCAGGCCGCTGCGAATGGCCTCGGCCCGGGCCTTCGGGTCGAGCCGGACGTTCCGTGTCATCCCGAACCTTTGCAGTTCGGCCTCCTGCTCGATAGTCGGCCTGATGATGTCGGCCAGCCCGACGTCCTGCACGAGGTCGATCGCGGGCACCGCGAGAGCGGTGTAGTCCGACGTGCCGCAGGTATAGACTTCCGCATAGAACTTCAGCGTGCCGAGGTTAACGAGCTTGGACTCGGTCGTCCGCACCATAAGGTCGCGGACAATCAGCCGGTAGAAGTCAACATCCATCCGCCAGACTTCGGCCTGGCGCACGAAGAGGTCGAGCACGCCGAAGAGTACCTTCCAGAAGACCGGAATGCCCTTCGGCTTGGGGTCACCGAGGACGCTCACCCACTTCTCGTCGCTCCACCTGACGCCGTGCCTGACGTAGTAGCACAGCTTTCCAAACTGCTCCGCCGAAAGGAACGACTTGAGCCACGCCTCGACTTCCTTGGGGGACGGCTCGGTCGGCGATTCGAGCATGGCCTTGAGCCGCTCGCCCGCCGCCTGCTGCTGCTCGGCCGATACGCCCGCGAGGATGTCGTCCTTGAACACGTCGCCCAGGTGATAGAGGACGTTTGCGAGGACGTCGATCGGCAGGTTCATAAGGACCTCGGGCGTCCTGTTCTGTTGCCAGAGATAGAGTATGTGCTGGTACTTTTCGGGCACCGCTTCCTTCGCGTAGCGGACCTCGACGACGCTTGTCGGCGTCGTCGGATACACCACGATGTTCGAAAGGTCGAACTTCGCGCGGTACTGCCTGGGCCACCAGGTGAACGCGCTGTCGAGCCAGTCCGCCTCCGCCTCCAATTCGACCTCGCATGGGTCGCCGGCCTCCACGCTTCTCAGCAGGACCTTGTTCCACCCGGTTCCCCAGTCGGGGCCGAAGGACCCGAACCACTTTCCCTTTTCGTAGAGTTCGACCTTCGCGCCGACCGGCTGTTCAAGGCCGACGACGACGGAGCTGCATCCCGCGGCGAGTGTCAAGAGCACAATGGGAAGAATCATACAAGACCGGTTGCCCCACTCTCTTGCCCCGGATGACGCGTCCCTCTTGTGAAACATTATCGGCTCCTTTCGTCAGAATGTCGCCACGGTTCCGGCTATTTGCTCCTCTGCGGCCGCGAGACGGCGTGCCAGGGAAGCGGAGAAGGTTCACACTCTCCGCCGGACACCGCGGGCGGCGGCTGACCACGGGATTATATTGCAGGCCCGGGGCCTGTCAAGACTTTTCGCCGCCAAAAAAATCAGTTGAACCGGCAGGCGAGGAAGACGACGAGCGTCACGGCCGAGATCGCGCCCAGCGTGTAGAGAAAAACGAGCAGTGTCTCGCGAACCACCGCGCCGGGCCGGTCCTTGCGCGCCAGGCAATACACCAGCGAAACGACGAGGCACAACACCAGGCCTGCGACGTATTCTGCGAGACCGGTCAACCGCTCACCTCCTCTTTCCGGTGCGGGGCGCTGCGGTACAGCGCGTCGGCCATGAGAAGCACGTTCAGCGCCCCCGCGACCAGCGTCAGCAACATCCCGAAGTCGCCCAGCCGCGATACGGGCGGCTCGGGCGAGCCGGCGGTCAGCACCAGCGCAACGACCGCGGGGATTCCCCCGCACGCCTGCAAGAGGAAGGCGTACAGGTGGCGGCCGGTGTCGATGCCGCCGCCCTCCGTCAGCGCCACGCCGAGCGCGAACATCGTCACGAGCAGGAGGCAGAAGACGACCGCCTTCCATCGCTGGCCTATGTACCAGTGGCCGGCCCCGGGCAGGAGCCACGCGAGCAGGACCGTCAGGGCGGGTGACTTGTTCATGGGGCCGAGATGTCAGCGTCCCGCGCAAGCCGGCGCGGCCGGGGTCACCGGCCCTGCATCCTTGCGACGACTTCTGCGTACCGGGGATCGGACCGGACGGGGGCCAGGTCGCTGTCCTTCTGCATGTGGTTCAAGTCGCGATAGCCAAGCTCGACCGCCCGGCGGAGGGCGTCGAACGCCTTGTCGGGTTGATTCAAGAGCGAATAACTGCACGCGAGGTTGTAACGCACGATCGGGTCGTCTTTCCTGAGCACGGCAAGCCGCTCGTCGATCTTCAGGCCCTTCTCGTACAGCTTCTTCTGCGTGTAGAGCCCGCCCAGAACCATCAGGACTTCGACGTAGTCCGGGCTGCGCTTGAGGATATCCTCATAAAACCGGATTTGCCAGCTCGTGCTTCCGACCCTCGGGCCGGCGGACGGAGCAGGATGAGGCGCCGAGTCTCCCATTGCCGGTTCCCTTGCAGACAAAACTATCTCGCGCGCGACGGCCAAGCCGACTACGCGTCATTATAGGGGAGTTCACGTTGCCTGTCAATTGAACGGGCGTCGCGCGGCAAACAAAAGGTTGACGCGCGGGGAGGCGAACCCGTAGAATCAACTGTTGTGCTTTCGACGTCTATGATTCCAGACACTCTATTCTGGGAAAATACGTGAGACCAGACCCGCTTTCCAAGAAGGCCCGGCGCATGGGCCCTCCGCCGATCTCGTGGATGATGGAGATCGCGCTCCGCAACCCCGACCTGATCTCGCTCGCGGCCGGGTTCGTTGACCAGGAGACGCTCCCCACGCGCGCGGTCATGGCATGCTGCCGGACGATTTTGGGAGACGATGCGCGGGGGAAGGCGGCCCTTCAGTACGGCACGACGATAGGCCACGCCGGCCTGCGCGAGAACATCCTGAACCTCCTCGCCGAGGAAGAGGGCATCACGCCCGAGAAGAACAGCATCACCGCGGACAACATCGTCGTCACGACCGGCTCGCAGTCGATCCTCTACCTGGTGACCGAGGCGCTCGTGGACCCGGGCGACGTGGTGATCATCGGCGACCCGTCGTACTTCGTCTACATGGGCATTCTCCAGGGCGTCGACGCCGACGTGCGGGGCGTGCCCGTCGACGAGGACGGCATCAGCGTCAAGGGCATACGCCGTGTCGTCGAACAGCTCCGGGCCGAGGGCAAGCTCGCGCGCCTGAAACTCATCTACGTCGTCTCCTATTTTCAGAACCCGAGCGGCGTGACGCTCTCGGCGAAGAAGCGCCGCGAGCTCTTCGACCTCGTCATGGAAATCAGGAACGAGGCGCCCGTCCATGTACTCGAGGACGGGGCGTACCGCGAACTGCGCTATTACGGGAAGCCGGTCCCGCCCATCAAGCTCCTCGACGAGAAGAACCATACGGTTGTCTATGCCGGCACGTTCTGCAAGCCGTTCTCGGCGGGCCTGAAGACCGGCTACGGCATCCTGCCCGACGACCTGATCGACCCCGTGCTCTACCAGAAGGGGAACCTCGATTTCGGCTCGTCGAACTTCACGCAGTGCATCATCGACGAGGCGATGCGAAGCGGCAAGTACGGGCGCCACGTCGGCAAGGTCCGGCGCGGCTACAAGATCAAATTGAAGGCGATGCTCGACGCGCTCGATGAGTTCATGCCCGAGGGCGTCCGGTGGATCAAGCCGAAGGGCGGACTGTACGTCTGGACCGCCACGCCGGAATCCATCGACACGCGCGCCGACGGGGACTTCTTCAAGAGCGCCGTCGACAAGGGCGTGCTGTACGTGCCGGGCGAGTTCTGCTACTACCCCGAGCCGGGCCGCGAGAAGCCGCACAACTGGATGCGCCTCAGTTTCGGCGTCGAGACGCCCGAGAACGTGCGCGAGGGCATCCGCCGCCTCGCCGACGCCATCAAGGAAACGCTCGCCCGCAAGGCATGAGGCGGGCCCTTCGTATCTCAGAAAGACTCCCCGCCGGCCGCCCGGCCTACTTGGCCCTGGGATGGGCCTTGTCGTAGACCTGTTTCAGCCGCTCGGTCGAGACGTGGGTGTATATCTGCGTGGTCTGCAAGCTCTCGTGGCCGAGCAGTTCCTGGACGCTCCGCAGGTCGGCCCCGCGGTTCAGGAGATGCGTGGCGAACGAGTGCCGCACGGTGTGGGGGGTGACCTTGAGTCGCAGTCCGGCCATCTTGAAATACTTGTTCAAGACGCGGCGCAAACTCCGGTCCGAGAGCCGGGAGCCGAAACGGTTGACAATCAGCGCCCGCTTGTCGAAAAACGGCGCCCGCGGCTGGAGCCGCCGCTCCCCAAGGTAATCACGGACGGCCGAAATCGCACAACTGCCCAGGTGCGCGAGCCGCTCCTTCTTGCGCTTGCCGCGGACGCGGACGACCTCGCCGATGAGGTCCACGTCGTCGATGTTCCCGCCGACGAGCTCGCTCGCCCGCATGCCCGTGCTGTAGAGGATTTCGAGGATGGCGCGGTCGCGCTGGCCGAGGAAGGTCGAGGTATCGGGCTGTTCGATGAGGATGCGGATCTGCTTCTCGTCCAGCACGTTGGGCAGGCGGCGTTCCTTTCGCGGCGTGCGCATGTCAGCCGCGGGGTTGCCGTCGAGCACCTCCTCCCGGACGAGATACTTGAAGAAGGTGCGGATGGACGCCAGCTTGCGGGCGATCGTCGCCCGCGACCGCCCGCCGTCACGCAGGTGCGCCAGGTATCTCCGAAGGAGCAGATGATCGACCGCGTCCGGCCGGAGATCGGCCCCCTCGTCGGCGAACCGCGCGAACTCGACGATGTCCGTGCTGTACGCGCGCAGTGTGTGCTCCGAGAAATTCCTCTCGTTGTCCAGGTAATCGAGGAACCGGTCCAGCCGGTCGAGCAGGGTCATGCCTTGGCCTTCCGAGTCAGGGGCGTCGCATACATGCTACCAAATACGCCGCGGCAATGAAAAGCGCCCTTTCTCGGAATGCGCTTGACCTGCCCGGCGAGGCGTCTATAACATTGTGCCGCATTGGTGCGGCCCGCGGCGTACGGGGCCACGGTTCTTTTGACGAAGGAGTTCTGGATGCAAACTGACCTTGACATCGCACAGTCGGCGAAGCTCAAGCCCATCACCGAGGTCGCGGCCAAGCTGGGGATCGAACGGGGCGACCTCGAACTCTACGGCGACCACAAGGCGAAGGTCAAGCTCGACCTCATCGGCCGGAACAAGACCCGGCCCGGCGCGAAGTACATCGACGTCACGGCCATCACGCCCACGCCGCTCGGCGAGGGCAAGACCGTCACGACCGTCGGCCTGTCGCAGGGCCTCCAGCACATCGGCAAGCGCGTCTGCACGTGCATCCGCCAGCCGTCCCAGGGCCCGACGTTCGGCATCAAGGGCGGAGCCGCCGGCGGCGGATACAGCCAGGTCGTCCCGATGGAGGACTTCAACCTGCACCTCACCGGCGACATCCACGCGGTCGGCGCCGCACACAACCTCATGGCCGCCGCCATCGACGCACGCATCCTCCACGAATCGAAGCTGAAGACGAAGCAACTCAAGGCCCGCGGGCTACGCCGCCTCAACATCGACGCCTACAGCGTCACGTGGAACCGCGTCGTCGACGTGTGCGACCGGGCTCTGCGTAACATCATCATCGGACTCGGCCCCGAGGCCGACGGCTGGCCGCGCGAGACCGGGTTCGACATCACCGTCGCCAGCGAGGTGATGGCCATCCTGGCGCTCGCTCGAGACCTGAAGGACCTCCGCGAGCGCATCGGCCGGATGGTCTTCGCGACCGACCGCAAGCAGAGGCCGCTCACCGCGGAGGACCTCGGCGTCGCAGGCGCGATGACCGTCCTCATGAAGGACGCCATCAAGCCGACGCTCATGCAGACGCTCGAACATTCGCCCGCGCTCGTGCACGCCGGCCCGTTCGCGAACATCGCTCACGGCAACAGCTCGGTCGTCGCCGACGACATGGCCCTGCGGCTCGCCGACTACGTCGTCACCGAGAGCGGGTTCGGCGCCGACTGCGGAATGGAGAAGTTCTTCAATATCAAGTGCCGCCAGTCCGGGCTCGTCCCAAACTGCGTCGTCATGGTCGCCACCATCCGGGCGCTCAAGATGCACGGCGGCGGGCCGAAGGTCGTGCCCGGCAAGGCGCTCGACCGGGCCTACACGCGCGAGAATCTCGACCTCCTGCGGAAGGGCTGTTCCAACCTCAGGAAACATATCGAGAACGCCAACAAGTTCGGCGTCAACGTCGTCGTCGCCGTCAACAGGTTCACGGCCGACACCGAGGCCGAGATCGAGCTGGTCAGGGAAGAGTCGATGAAGGCCGGCGCGCAGAGCGCCCACCTGTCCGACGTCTGGGCCAAGGGCGGGGAAGGCGGGGCCGAACTGGCCGAGGCCGTCGCCGCCGCGTGCGAGAAGCCCTCGAACTTCAAGCTCCTCTACCCCGACGATGCATCCATCAAGGACAAGATCGAGACCGTCGCGAAGGAAATCTACGGCGCCGACGGAGTCAAGTATTCGTTCGAAGCCGAGAAGAAGATAGACCTCTACGCCGGCATGGGCCTCGCGAACCTGCCCGTCTGCATGGCGAAGACGCACCTCTCGCTGTCCGACAACCCGCTCCTCAAGGGCGCGCCCAAAGGGTGGACGCTCCAGGTCCGCGACATCCGCGCCTCCGTCGGCGCCGGATTCCTCTATCCACTGTGCGGCGAGATGCGCACAATGCCCGGCCTGCCCGTCAACCCCGCCTTCCACGACATCGACATCGACGAGCAAGGCAGGGTCAAGGGGCTGTTCTAGACGTTCCCGCAGAACGGCCTTTGGGCCGGATTTGCCGGACGAACACAAAAGACAGGAACATTGACGCGGATTCCACGGATGACGCGGATCGCGCTCGCGGAGCGCCCTCTCTGTGCGCTTCACCGCGAGTGAATTACCCCGCGGCGGCGAGCTCCTGGGCGATGTCGGCCCAGACCGTGAACCGCTCGGGATGGTGGTCGCAGGTGTGGGTGTCCTTGAGGATCATCTCGACAACACAGCCGCGGGTCACGTCGAGCGTGTGCTTGATGTAGCCGCGGATCATCCCGGGGTCGAACCGACCGCACATGTGGGAGGGGTGCGGCTTCCACGAGAAGATGGCCTTGTCGCCGAGCTCCTCGGCGCACTTCTCGACGTCCGCCCAGGGCGCGATCGATATGCGCCGGATGTTGGGGATGGTGAGGACGTGGTCGAGTTTCCGCGTCAGGTCCTCGCAACAGCCGTAGCCGTTGAGCCCGAATGGCGCGAGCAGACGCCGTTCGTATTGAAGCGAGAACTCCTCGTGCATCTCGGGCGAGACCTGGGCGAGCTCCTGCGCCTCGGCCGACGCCCACATGTCGCTCGGGCGGACGCGCGCCGGGTCGAAGCCGGACGCGGGCAGTTCGTCCGTGTAGCCGAGGCCGCCGGACGAATGGTACTCACCGTCGTTGTTGAGCATCAGGAAGTTGAGGTCGACGTACTGCCTGAGCATGCGGTGGTGTGCGTCCTCGAAGAAGGCCATGGCGTCGTGAAGCATTCCGGGGTTGATGGCCATGTCCATCATCACCTGTTCGAGGCCGCGGAGCGCCGTGTACTGGTTCATCAGGTGATACGAGACGTGGGTGATGTGCTTGAGCTTTACATCGAGGATGTCGCCGAAGAGTTCACGCGGCAGGGCAAGGCGGCGCTCGGTCTCCTTCTCGTCGAACGTGACCTCGGGCGCGCGCAGTCTCTTGAGGTCGGCCGGCTCGATGATGACAGGGTCGAACGCGCGGGCACCGGTCGGGTCGGCGCTCGGCTTCCACCGGGGGGCGAGACCCCAGCCGGTGTTCCCGATGGCCGAGCTGACCGTCCAGTTCCTCTCGACCGGGATGTCGTCGTGTATGTGCTCGTGGGCGTAGATGCGGGAGCGGAGGCCGGACTCTATCCCGCGCGCGGCCTGGCCCTCGCATTCAAGCCGAATTTCCTGCGCGAGTTCGCGCCACGCCCCCTCGGGGAAGACGAGGATCATCGGTCGGACGCGCCGTAGGCGGTTGTGCTCCTTCCACATCCGGCGGCGTTCTTCCATGACCGGCAGGCCGGCGATCTCGGCCACCCGCTTCGCCAGGTCGCGCAGGATCGAACGGTCTTCGGGGCTTATCACGGCGTCGGTCCGGTCGCTCATCACAAGTCTGTTTCACAACCTCCTCTTGCGCTCGAGAGCATGGTAGCGGCGCGGAGCGCGCGGGTCAAGCCACAAGGCCGCACGTCACGGGGGGCCGAACCTGGATCGTGTGGTTCGCTCTGGCGCAACTGTCTAGGCAGAATGTCGGGGAGAAGTGTCCGTGTGTCTGGACACACGGACACTTCTCCCGCTGTCACATGGTTGGAGCCAATCAGATGAAGCTCACGGCCGACATGACACCCGCCCCCGACAGCCCGACCGCGACCGGCTCGTCCGAAAGGACAACGCGCTGACCGGGGCGACGCCGCGGCATGACACTGCCATCCTTTCGGCGCCGCTCAAGGGAGGCCGCGCCGTGTTCAAATCCGCCCCCCCCCACAGGCGAGGCGGCCGTGTCACGAGAAATCGACGCGCCAGCCCGTTCGTGTTCCCCGCGGCCGGAGGATCGACCTGGCCGCGCCCGGCGGGGCGGCCGCCGCGTTTGATTTCGCCCGGCACGGTGGTAGAATGAAGGCGGCAACTGCCCTCTTTTTGCGGGGACCGAGGCATGGCGGCCGGAAGCCACGAGGCGATGTATTACGAGAAGCTCGAGGACGGGCGCGTCCGGTGCGTCCTGTGCCCGCACGCGTGCGTCATCAAGCCCGGCGGGGCCGGCATATGCCGCCAGCGCAGGAACGACAGCGGGACGCTCGTCAGCCGCATCTACGGTCGTGTCACCTCCGTCTCGATGGACCCGATCGAGAAAAAGCCCCTCTACCATTTTCATCCCGGCAAGGAAATCCTGTCGCTCGGCACGAACGGATGCAACTTCGCGTGCCTCTTCTGCCAGAACTGGACCATCAGCCAGGCAGACGGCCGCGCCAGCCCCATGTCGCCCGAGCAGGCCGTGCGCACGGCGCTGGACAACGACTCGTTCGGGATCGCATACACTTATAACGAGCCGCTCATCTGGTACGAGTTTGTGCTCGACACGTCGAAGCTCGCCCGCGAACAGGGCCTCAAGAACGTGCTCGTGACGAACGGGTTCATCCAGCCGGAGCCGTTCCGCGAACTCATGCCGTTCATCGACGCGCTCAACATCGACGTCAAGTCGATACGGGACGAGTTCTACCGCGAGATATGCAAGGGGCGGCTCGCGCCCGTGCTCGAGACGGCGATGACGGCCAAGAAGGCGACGCACGTCGAGGTCACGAACCTAGTCATCCCGACGCACAACGACTCGAACGAGGACCTCGCCGCGCTGGCGAACTGGATACGCGACCACCTCGGCGCCGACACGCCGACGCACCTATCGGCCTACTTCCCGCGCCACAGGTTGAACGCGCCGCCCACCCCGCTTGAAACGCTCGAACGCGCGCAGGACATCTTCGAGGAACGGCTGGACCACGTCTACCTCGGCAACGTCGCGACGGGGAGAGGGGCCGACACCGCCTGCAGGAACTGCGGGACGGCGGTCATACGGCGGCGCGGATACAGCACACAGGTCGTGGCGCTCGACGGGAATGCCTGCGCCAGGTGCGGCGAGAAGCTGAACATCGTCGTGTCGTGAGACATCGACCGCGTCCGAATCATGATCGAGATCATGATGAGGAGCGGTTCTTTGCACATGGGAAACAGGAAATGATGGAAAACGAGGATTACAGAGCTGTCGTGAAGGCCACAGTGCTCGAGGAACAGACGTTTATCAAGCTGATCCTGAGCAAGCCCCTGCGCCAGCTCGAAACGCCCTGGACCAGGATAACCGTCCGGCCCGTCCTCGTCCGAAGCGAACGTGTCATGCAGTTCTCGCACTTCGACGGCACGAAGGACGTCACGTCGAACTTCTCCGCCGGCGAGGCCGGGGCGCGGCTCGACGAGGCACTCGCCATGCCGTTCGGCCAGGCGCACGTCCAGTCAACCTCCGGCGACCTCCAGGTCCTTATCAGCCGCAAGGGCCGCGCCCTCATCAAGAAGATGATGCCGTCGCGTCACGAGGATGCGCCCGTCCTCTCGCACGATCGAACGAAGGACCAGCCGCTTCCCGCGAACACGAAGGACCCGTTCCTGCGCGCGGCCCGGATCGTCAACAAGAGCGGCAGGATGCGCGCCGCGATGCGCGGGAAGTTCAACCAGATCAACGAGTTTCTCCGAATCATCGACCAGGTGCTCGGGCCGGACGAGCGGGCCGAACCCGTCCGCATCGCCGACTGCGGCTGTGGCAGCGCGGCGCTGACGTTCGGCGCGTACCACTACCTGAACCACATCAGGAATACGCCGGCCCGCGTGGTCGGGATGGACACGAACGAAGAGCTTATCGGCAAGTGCCTCGCGCTCCGCGACTCGCTCGGCTGGGACGGCATCGAGTTCCGCGTGTCGAGCATCGACGGTTTCGTTCCGGACGAGCCGCCCGACATCGTCCTTAGCTTGCACGCATGTGACACGGCGACGGACGAGGCGATCGCCCAGGGTATCAAGTGGGGCAGCGGCGTCATACTGGCCGCGCCGTGCTGTCAGCACGAACTCCACGGCCAGCTTCGCTCGGAGCAGTTGCGCGCCGTGCTCAGGCACGGCATACTGCGCGAGCGGCAAGCGGACATCGTCACCGACGCGTTCAGGGCGCTGGCCCTGCGGATCATGGGATACTCGACGAGCGTCATCGAGTTCGTCTCGCCCGAGAGCACGTCGAAGAACCTGATGATCCGCGCCGAGCGCGGCCCGGCGCCCGGCGACACGGACTGCGCCCGCGAGTACACCGACCTGAAGGATTTCTGGGACGTGACGCCAGCAATCGAACGCATGCTCGGGAAAGGGTTCGAGGAACTGCTGAAGACCTATTGAGTCCCGGCAGGAGATATGTCCCATGCCGCGTGTGAATGCGGAAGAGGGTCACCAGCGCTACATTCCCGCCGACAAGAATCTGGATCCGAATTGGCTCCGCTCGCTTTTCGCCAGGGGCGAGCGCAAGGCGTACTGCGGGGCGGAGCTTGAAACCATCGGCATGCCCTGCGGCGGCATCGGCGCCGGCGAGCTGTACGTGCGGGGCGATGGCACGCTGGCACATTGGTGGATTTTCAACAACGCCCGAAACTACGGCAACGGGGGTTCCACGTCCTACAGCACCTACCGGCCACCCTCGCTCCTTGACCAGGGATTCATGGTCAGAGCAGAGGCCGCGGGCGAGCGGCCGCACGTCTGCCGCCTCAGCCGGGAGGATTTTGACGACATAAGATTCTTCGGGGAATACCCCATCGCCACGATCGAATACCGCGCCACGGACAAGCCGGAGCTTCCCGTGGCGATTTCCCTCGAAGCGTTCTCCCCTTTCATACCGCTCAACGCGCGCGACTCCGCCAGCCCCGCGACTGTTATGCGATTCACGGTCGCAAACAGATCGAAACGGGCCGTGGATGTGGATATTGCCGGCTGGCTCCAGAACGGCGCGTGCCTGGAACTCGCGGGCAAGTGCATCGGCGACAGTCTCAGCGAGGTGAGACGCGGGGAAAAACATGTGTCCGTCCAGATGCAGTTGGTCGAATCGTCGACCGGCCAACTGCCGGAGCGGCGGGTGACCCAGTTCGATGACTTCGAGGACGGAACGTACGACAAGTGGACGGTCGAGGGCCGGGCGTTCGGCGACAGGCCCGTGAATCGTTCCGAAGCCGACCCCGATCTGGTCTCCGGTTACGACGGGAAATTCATCGCGAGCACCGCCCGGCCCGGCAACCTGCAGGGAAAGCTTGTCTCCAAACCGTTCAGGATTACGGGTCCCTATCTCTGCTATTACATCAGCCGGACAAGACCGCGAAGCGTCAAGCTCTTCGTGGACGACTTGTGGGTGCGAACCAATCGCGACACGATGAACAAGAGCATCAGCCCGGAGTATTGGGACGTGGCCGAGCATGTTGGCCGAATGGCGCATATTGAAATCGTCGCGAATACGGCGGACCCCATACTCGTCGGCAAGATATACCTCAGTAACGTCGCGCCGGATGCCAAGGCCGTCTTCCCAGAGGACGACGGCCAGTTGGGCGACATGGCCCTGGCCGTGCTTGATCACGACGCCACGGCGGTGGCGGCGTTCGAGTCGTGGGAATCCTTCCGTGAAGATTTTGCCGATGACGGCAAGCTCGCCGGGGCCAGGGAAGACCGGCGGTCGCTCGGGGAGCCGCAGTGTTGCGCGGTGGCGTCAGGTGTGCGGATCGAACCGGGCCGGAAGAAACATGTGACGTTCCTTGTCTCCTGGTATTTTCCCCGTCGCCACCAGTGGAGCAGGGTGCCCATCGGCAACATCTGCTCCACGGGGGAGCACGTCGGCCACAAGTACGCCACATGGTTCGACAGTTCCGTCGCCGTTGCAGACCATATAGCCGCGAACTTCGAGCGCCTGTACGGCGAGACACGGCTCTTCCGCGACACGTATTTCGACACGACACTGCCCTACTGGTTCGTGCAACGCATCGGCATGCCCGCCTCGACGATGGCCGCCTCCACCTGCTGGTGGCGGAAGGACGGCCGGTTGGCGGGTTGCGAAGGCGTCGCCTGCTGCGTGGACAGCACCACCCACGTCTGGAACTACGCCCACGCCACAGCCCGGCTGTTCCCGAAACTCGAACGCAGTCTGCGCGAGAAGCAGGATCTGGGCGACTCTTTTGACCCCCGTTCCGGCGCCGTCCATTACACATTCGACGGACAGGCCGGCGCCGTGCTCAAGGTGTATCGCGAACATCTGATGTCGGCCGATTCCACTTTCCTCGAGACCAACTGGCCCAGGACACGCCTCGCCCTGGAGTTCCTGATGGTTCAGGACGGCGACGACAGCGGCCTTATCGAGGGCGGACAGCCGCAGACGTACGACGGCTCATTCGTCGGCGCCAACACGTTCGTTGGCTCGCTCTACATGGCGGCATTGCGCGCAGGAGAAGAGATGGCCCGGCTCGTGGGTAATCGCGAGTTTGCCGAACAGGCCCGTCGCATCTTCGAGAACGGCAGAGAGGGGACTCTCGCTCGTTTGTGGAACGGCGAGTACTTCATCCACGACGTGGACCGCAACAACCTGCCGCCGGACGGCCACTACTATGCCGATGGCTGTTTGTCCGACCAGGTCTTCGGCCAGGGATGGGCGCACCAGGTCGGCCTGGGCTACATCTATCCCAGGGAGAACGTGCTGTCGGCCTTGCGTTCCGTCTGGAAATACAACTGGGCGCCGGATGTCGGCGCCTACAACGGCGCCGGTCCTTTCATTCCCCGGCCGGTGGGATTCAAGTGGGGCGAGGAGATGGAAACGGAAGTCGTGCGAGCCCATGAACCCTGGCGCTGGTTCGTGGCCCCGGGCGAACCGGGCCTGCTCACGTGCACCTGGCCCAGGGACGGCCACCTGGGCAACCGTGCCGTCAACTACTGCAACGAAGTGTGGACCGGCATCGAGTACCAGGTGGCCGGCCACATGCTCTACGAGGGCATGGTCGTCGAGGCATTGACGATCGTTCGCGGCGTTCACGATCGTTACAACGGCGCAAAGCATAATCCGTGGAACGAGATAGAGTGCGGCGATCACTACGCCCGCGCAATGGCGTCCTGGGGCTGCCTGCTGGCCGTGAGCGGCTACCTCTACGACGGCCCGGCAGGGAAACTCGGTTTTGCGCCGCGAATGACGCCCGAAGATTTCAGGTGTTTCTTCTCCGCCGCTGAGGGCTGGGGTTCGCTCGAACAGGAAGTCCGGGGAAACACGCAGTCGTCGGCCATCGCCGTCAAGTACGGCACGCTGTCGCTCCGTACGCTGGTTCTCGAAGTGCCGGTGGACAAACAGGTGAAGCGGGTCGAGGTGACAGCGGGCGACAATCCCACGAACTGCGAGTTCACGCAGGATGACCGGAAGGTGACCGTGGAGCTCTCCCGGCGTACAACGGTTGAGCGCGGCCGGAAGTTTGAAGCGCGACTGCACTGGTGAGCCACGCCGGCTTTCGCGGGCCGGCGCCCGATCCGGATGAGCGGAATGAAAGGATTCTCGTGCTCTGGCGGGAAGCCGGGGAGTAGAAGAAAGCTCTCACGATTGACGAACGTTTCCGAGGGAGGCCGTCGGTAGTCACGTCGCGGCGCGGCTTTGCCACTCGGCGGGGTCCTGGCCGTAGTACTCGCGGAACATGGTGTAGAGTTCCGGCAGGTGACGCCTGAAATCCCCCGGCCTCTCGAAGAAGAACTCGCTCGCGACGGCGAAGAACTCAGGGAGATCTGTCGCGCCGTAGGCATCGAGGAAAGTGCGCTCACCCCGCTCGACCTGGCGGACGAGCCGGTCGTGTTCCCTGACCATGATCCTGTGCCACCTGGGGATCTGCGAGCCGTCGGCGAGGGGCGGAGTCCCGTCGACGTTGTGGTTCAGCATGTCGAGCTGGTGGGCGAACTCGTGGATGACGACGTTGGAGCCGCGCCGCCGGCCCCGGCCCAGGACGTCGGCCCACGAGAGAACGACGGTCCCGCCGCGCCAGGCCTCGCCCGCGCGGTTGCTCATGCCCTCGCGAATCAGGCCGCCCTCGATGTGCGTCGATTCCGGGGCGAGGTAGTCCTCGGGATAGATCAGGATCGAGAGCACGTGGTCGTAGGAGTCGGGGGCGAGCGTGAGGATAAGCAGGCACGCGGCCGCGGCGATCCGGACACGCATCTCGTCGGTGAGGATGAGCCCGCCGCATCCCTCCCAATTCTTCTCGGCGATCATGACCAGGACGGCGTCACGCAGTCGCGCCTGCTCGGCGTCCGGGAGGCAGGCGTACTGCCACAGGTCGGCCTCGAGGGCCGCGCGCCATTGATCGGGGAAGGGGGTCTCGAGGATTTTCCGGCGACGGCGTCGCCTCAACCAGCCGAATATCATGTTGTGGCCCTTTCGTGCGCGGATGATAATGCGGAACGTCGCGGCGGTCAAGGCAGGGGAAAGCAGAGCTTGCCGCAGAGACCGCATCGGGGGAGGTGGATTGCTGTAGCAGCGGGTCGGGTCTCATGTCGGAGGTGATTTAGCTTCCCCCACGGATAACGATGGTGGTGGGTCCGCGAGAAGTGTCCGTGTGTCCAGACAGACGGACACTTCTCGCTGACATCATGCGCTGTAGCCCCAGTCGGTGACAGCGGGTTCTTCCAGCCCGCCACCCGGCACACAGACGGCGGGTAAACTCCGCGTCGTTATGCCCGGCGACGCGAGCGACCCAGCCCCTGAGGGGCGGCAGAAAATCTTTCGCCCCCTTCGGGGGCTTTTGGGTCTTATGTCGATTCGTTCCCAGGGCTAACGCCCTGGGCTATTTTCTTCCGCCCGCTTCGCGGGCTGAACGGCCGGGGTCGATCCGTTCCCAGGGCTGACGCCCCGGGCTCTTGTCTTCCGCCCGCTTCGCGGGCTCGGCGGCCCGGACGAGGCCAGCGCCCTCCCAACCGACCCGAGCCACGGCCCACGGGGAAGCCGCGTAGCTGAACGGCCCGAACGGAGCCGGGCCCTCTGAATAAACACCACGCGCCCGCGCTGCCATGCTGCCATGCTCCCATGCTCCCATGCTCCCGCGCTCCCATGCCCCGTGCTCCCATGCCCCGTGCTCCCAACTCTCCGCTCTTGACTTTCGTTCGGCATTTGGATAACCCACATTGAGGGCGTCGGGGGCTTGAACGGGGCGGCTATTCCTTGTTCTTGTCGGGATGGATGATGGATCGACAGGCGGACATCAATGATCCGGTCCAGTACGTGCAGGGCATCGGGCCCAAACGCGCGGAACTGCTCGAGCGCCTGGGCATCGTCACGGTCCGCGACCTGCTCTATTTCTTCCCCCGGAAGTACCACGACCGCCACAACCTCGTGCCGATCGCCGAGGCCAGGCCCGGCGAGCAGGCGATGGTTCTGGGCGACGTCACCAAGGTGAACCTGCGCCGCCGTGGCCGCGGCAAGGGCGTGCTGATGGTGGAAGTCCGGGACGAGTCGGGCGAGATGCGAGCCGTGTGGTTCAACCAGAACTACCTGGCCGACCGGTTCGACGCCGGCGACACCGTGCTCCTTTGGGGGCCGGTCCGGGAGTACAACGGCATCGAGCTCATAAACCCGGGCTTCGAGCACATCGGCGCGGAAGAGCACGGCGGGATCGCGCTGACCGACGAGGCGTCGCCGCTCGTGCCGGTCTATCCGTTGACCGAGGGGTTGTCGCAGGGACAGGTTCGGCCCATCATCCGGACGGCACTCGACGCCTACGGCGCCCTTCTGCCCGAAGTGCTGCCCGAAGGGCTGCTCGCGAGATACGGCCTTCCCGGCATCGCCCGGGCTCTGGCGGACGCGCATTTTCCCGAGTCGGTCGAGGCGAAGGAGGCCGCCAAGCGCCGGCTTATCTACGAGGAGTTCATGGTCTTCGAGCTCGCGGTCGCCCTGCGCCGCCACGCCGCCCGGTCGGCCGAGGGCATCGCGTTCAAGACGTCCGCCGAGTTCGACCGCCGCATCCGCAAGCTCTTTCCGTTCGAGCTGACCGCGTCGCAGGAGGGCGCCCTCACCGGCATCCTGAGCGACATGCAAAGCTCCTCACCGATGAACCGGCTCATCCAGGGCGACGTCGGCTGTGGGAAGACGGTCGTCGCGCTGTACGCGATGCTCCTGGCCTCGGCGAACAAGTACCAGTCGGCCATCATGGCGCCGACCGAGATTCTGGCCGAACAGCACTACCGGACTATCACGAAGATGCTCGAGGGCTCGAAGGTCCGCGTCCGGCTCCTTACCGGCTCATCGGACCGGGGCCGGGCGCTGGCCGAGATCGAGCGCGGCGAGGCGGACATCGTCATCGGCACCCACGCCGTCATCCAGTCCGACGTGACGTTCCACCGGCTCGGGTTCATCGTGATCGACGAACAACACAAGTTCGGCGTGATGCAGCGCGCCCGACTGCGGTGGAAGGGCCGGCTGCCCGACGTGCTGGTGATGACGGCGACTCCGATCCCGAGGACGCTCGCGCTCACGGTGTTCGGCGACCTCGACGTGTCCTCGATCGGCGAACTGCCGCCGGGCCGCAGGCCGGTGGCGACGAAGAAGCTTTCGCCCGGCCGCCTGGGCCGCGCGTACGAGTTCATCCGGAAGCAGGTCGCCGCGGGCCGCCAGGCCTTCGTCGTCTGCCCGCTCGTCGAGCAGTCCGAGACGCTCGACCTGCGTTCGGCGATGGAGACGGCGGACGAGCTGGAGCGCCGCGTCTTCCCGGAGTTCAGCGTCGGACTGCTCCACGGCCGCATGAGCGCCGAGGAGAAGGAGCGAGCGATGGGGGCGTTCGCGCGCGGCGACATGCGGATAATGGTCTCGACCATCGTCGTCGAGGTCGGCATCGACGTGCCGAACGCGACCGTGATGCTGGTCCTGCACGCCGAGCGCTTCGGACTTGCGCAACTGCATCAACTGCGCGGCCGGGTCGGCCGGGGGGCCGAACAGGCGACGTGTCTCCTGTGCGGCAACCCGAAGTCGGAGGACGCCAAACAACGGCTCAAGGTCCTGTGCGAGACGACCGACGGGTTCCGAATCGCAGAGGAGGACCTGAAACTGCGCGGGACGGGCGAGCTTTTCGGCACGCGCCAGCACGGCCTGCCGGACGTCCGCATCGGCGACTTCGTCGAAGACGTCGAGACGCTCGAACGTGCCCGCGACGACGCGGCGGCGCTCGTCGCCGCGGACCCGAAGCTCGGGCGTCCCGAGCACGCGGCGCTCCGGCGGCGCATGCTCGACCTTTACCGCGACAAGTTGAACCTGATCGGAATCGGTTAGGCAGGAACGCCACAAGGGGAACGCGGGGCGCGGCCTCAGTCCTTCATCACATCTGCATAGAGCGCCGTCATCTGCTCCGTCGTCACGAGCTTGCCCGTCATGAGGAGGCGTTTGACTTTTTCGTACGCAAGCTTCACGCGGCCCTCTTTGACCGACGAATTGCGCAGGATCTCGTCCCGGGCGGGCTTGACAACCTTGATCAACTGGGAACGGTCCAGCTTGGCGGACATCAGTTTTTCCCTCAAGGACCTTATGGTCTTCATGTAGGAACTGTTGTAGTCGTCGAAGATCACCCGAAGCCGGCGCTCGATCTCGTTCTTGGGAACGCGCATGTCCTGAAGGTCTTTGCGGTGTATTTCGCGTTCCCTTTCGCGCAGATCCTCGCGCTCCTTGATTTCATCGACCAGGCGCTTGATCCTCAGCTCGATGTCCTCGTAGGGCTTGCCGTACTTGGCCTTGAGGGCGCCCAGTTCGTTTTGCTTCGCCGCATCGACCTTGGCCTGGTATTTTTCGTTGAGCGTTTCGTTCTCGGTGAAGGCCTGTTTGAGTTCGTCCGTCGTCGGCCCGCCGCTCTCATCGGCGCTCGGGCTCCCGGGAGAGGCGTCCTCCCCCTCGACCTTGTCATTACGTTCATTCGCTTCGGCCGGCGTCAGCCATTCCCCGTCGACCAGCACGTGGCCGAGGAACTTGTGGGCCTCTTTGGCGGTCCTGGCGTCGGGCTCTGCGTCGAGGCACGCCCGGGCGAGTTCCGCCGCCTCGGTGCTCAGCCCCTTCTTGCGGCACCATTGTGCGAGCGTGAACAGGCCCTCGGCGTCATACTCGGCGACTTGGGCCTTCTTCTCGGCCAGCTCCTTCTTGACCTCCGCCAGCGGGTCCTCGGTGATCTTGAGTTTTGACACGTCTTCACTGCCGAACTTCAACCGTCCACCGACGGAGCTGAACGTCAGGGAGATGAGCGTGCCGTCGACCGACGTGCCGTCCTTGAATCTTATCTTGTACTGGTTGCTCCTCGAGCGGCCCATGCTGAGGATTTCGTCACGCGAATACGTGGCGTCCTCCCCGCCGGCGGTCCGAAACTCCAGTTCTTCGAGTGTGCCTTCGATCTCGCCCTTGTCGAGGAGATCAAGAACGTCGGCCCGCGCGAACGGCGCGGACAGAGCCGTGACCACGATTAGAAAAACAACCTTGCCTGAAAGACACATCAGATCGCCCCTTGTTGTGCGGCAAACACTCTCAATAACCCAAGTATAGCGCAGGTTTTTGCTTCCGTGAGGCGCTATTTCGCTCGCGCTACAAATTGTTACAACTAGACGCGGCCTCCCACCTCACTCCTGTATGTCTGCAACAACAGCCCTTTGTGTCAATCGAACACTACTTGTGGCACACGAACGCGGACAGATGTGCCAGATAGGGTATGCCACGCTACCCATGGCGGGGCGAAATGCCCGCGTTCAGTCCTTGAGCGCGCCCCGGTAGTTCTGCACCATCCCGGCCGCGCCAAGGTTCTTCCCGTCCAGCAGGTGCCTCCTGTGTTTTTGGTAGATGACCTTGATGCGAGCCACCCTCTTGCTCCCCCGCGCCCGCGCGCTGGCGGCGACGGCCTTCATTGTCGCCACGATCTCGTTCATCTCTCTCTTGGTCTTTGTCAGCCGCTCGCGTTCGGCCGTTGTGTCGACCTTGACCGACGACGATATCGCCGCGCCCGCCGATGAACCCGTGCCGTAGTCGATGCCCATGCTGCCCCTGACCCTGACCTCGGAGCCGGCGCCCTGTTTTTCTTTCTGCCTGATGATCCTGTCCAGTTGTTGTGCGCGAAACCGCAGGTTGTTCCATTGCGTTCCGTATTTCTTCTTCGCCTTTGCGAGTTCTTCGTTCGTCATCCTGGTGGAAAGTTCGAGGTAGGCCCTGCCGAGCCGTGCGTTTTTCGTGAGGGCTTCCTTGAGGTCCTCGATCTGCTCAGGCGTCAGGTCCGGGTTGGCGGCCAGAAGTCGCGCATCCGCCTCCGAGTCAATCGCGTCTTCCTTTTCTTCTGCCTCGGCGGCCCCCTTCTTTTCCCCTTCCCCTTCCTCGTTCACGGGTTCCTCCGCCTCTTCCTGCGTCTCCAACACCTCGGCCAGCGTGACCCATTGGCCTTCGTGGAAAACGTGGCCGAGGAAGAGGTGGGCCTGCTCGGCGTTCTCGTGCTCCGGATCGATCTCGAGGCTGGCCCGCGCAAGCTCGACCGCCTCCGTCTTGAGATTCCTGGACTCGCACCACCGGGCAAGCTCGAACAAGCCCGCCGCATCGTCCGGGGCCAGCTTCGCCTTCTTTTCCGCAAGCTCCCTGAGATTGGCCTCCGTCTCCGGGTCGATTTGCATCGTCACGACCGCGAGGTCGTTCCGCTCGAACGCGACCGGCCCGCCGACCGTGCGGATCGTGGCCGAGACAAGTTCGCCCTCGACCTTCGTGCCGTCCGCAAGGTCCAGCCGGTCGCGGCCCGTTTCGGAAATCCAGACCGCGCCCAGGCCGTCGCGAGCGTGCGTGACCTTCTTTCCGTCCCGCAGGAACACGACCTCCTGAAGCAAGCCGGCGACCTGGCCGCCCGTCCGCAACTTGAACACGTCGGCCCGAGCCGCCGGCAACGACAACGCGGCCGCGGCCATCAGTACGAACACCGCCGATCTATGCAAGCGATTCATGCGCAACCCCTCACTTCTGAGCGAACTTCCTCACACCCTGATTATACACCGCGGGACGCTCGAAAGCACAGAAACTGTCGGAAAAACACATGAAGCCCCGGCTGCATGACTGTCAGTCTTGCAGGCCATTTTGACAGTTCCCGGCTCCCGTCATCGGGGTCTCCCGGCCCCGCGCCGGCGCGGCGCGCCGTAAAATCTTCGTTCTCATGACGTTGCATGGGACACATTTTTCCGCCGCGCTCGGGCCCGCACGCGGCATGCTTTTTGCTATAGGTAATAGTGGCGGAAACGAAGAAAGGCACGCGGGCTGAAAGTCAGCCCGGAACTTGGATGAAAGGAGGTGTTCACAATGACACGCGCACTGATGAGAAGGCCGTCGGACCTGTTCAGGAGTCTGCTTGGCAGGGAGTTCAGGGGCTTCTTCGAGCCGATGATCGACGAGGAATCCGCTCTCTACAGGGACACGTTCCTGCCCCCGATCGACGTGTTCCACAACGAGAACGAGATAACCGTCCGCGTCGAGGCGCCGGGCATCAAGAAGGAAGACCTCGACGTCCACGTCGAGGGCGACCTGCTGACAATCTCCGGCAAGAAGGAGCACGTGGAGGGCTTGAACTACCACCAGGTCGAATCACGGTGGGGCGCGTTCCAGAGGTCCGTCACGTTGCCCCACACGGTGGACCGCGACAAGATAGCCGCGTCCTACAAGGACGGCGTCTTGACCCTGACCCTCCCGCTCACGCCGGAGGCGAAGCCGAAGCAGATCGACGTCAAGATCGACTGACCGCACGGCCGGGCACAAACGAGGACGGCGGACCACACGGTCCGCCGTCTTTCTTTCACGCCTCTGCGCCGGGCGCACAGCCAGACGACCCACTTCCACCGCACGCCCTCAACCGAGCCGGCCATAGACTCCGCGACGGCGGACGGACGCGACCGGCGTGTCACCCGAAAGACACATTATTGCGTCAGGGATGTCAGCGGAATGCGCGTGACCTGCGCATCTTCCTTGTTGGCCGCATAGGAGACGTACATGCAGTCGCCTATGACCGCGGCGCTCGGATAGCTGTAGCCCGTGCTCTTGTATCGTCCCTCATAGCGTTTCGGCTGAAGGCCGTCTATGCCGCGGATGAGATATGACCGGTCGAACAATCTCCCGTCCTTGCTCAATGTTATGGCGAGCATCTCGCGGGGGCCGCGGGGCGTCTGGCCGGAACCGGGACTGCACCATTCGTGAGAGGTCGGATGATTGACTATGAACGCCGTGCCGTCGGGCAGGTTGCCGGCGGTCTCGTTGGTCTCCAGATCGGGCATGTTGGTCTGGACCACCGGGGTCCATCTTTCGCCGCGATCCATCATCATCGTGGCCAGCATATGGCCCGCGCACATGATGTCCCGGAACACGACCACCAGCCCGCCGTCGGCTCGACGGAAGAAGCTCGACTCGAGCTCCCGGCCGAGGTCCTTGTTGTCACAGGGCAGGTTCTGTCGTTCGGCCCTTGTCCAGCCCTCTATTCCGGCGGGGTCGTCGGTATAAAAAGGCACACTGACGAGCCGGTTGCCTTCGGTGATGCGGCTGTCCCAGGTAATCCGCCGGCCGTCGGGCAGGCGCATCGCGGGATGGAGATAGCCGTCTATGACATTTCCTTCGTTATCCCGGAGGAACTGCCAGGGGGACCAGTTGACGCCGTCCGTGCTCGTTGTGTACTCCGTGCGGCGCGGGCCGGGCCCGTGCCAGAAATAGCCGTTGCCGAAGTATCGAAACTCATACCGGACACGCGGCTGGCCGTCGGCGGGCGGTGTCCCGCCGGGTGTGGGGGCGGGTCCCTGTCTCGGACGGGGCTGTTCGCCCGGCTTGACTACGTTCTGCCCTTCCTGGGCGTGGACGGTCAGGCCCCCGCCTTCGGGTGCCGACCATGTTTGGCCGCCGTCGGCGCTCGTGCTGGAGACGTGGATGCCGTCGGCCGAGTCCTCGCCGGTGGGACACGCCTGCCAGGTCGCGCGCAGGCCGCCCTCGAACGCTCCTATGCGTACACCATGATTGAACCTGGGGCAAAAGGGCAGACGCGCGCAGGCCCCACTCGCGTCGTCGTCCTTCGGCGCGAAAATCGTGAACGTCTCCGCACCGGCCACGCCGGGCAGTCCCAACGTATTCCGCTTCGAATGGTCGAAGAGCCCCGGCGACACTTCAAAGGGCGGTTCTTCGCGTTTCATTGTTCGATCCTCTCGGTCATCCATCACGTTGTCGGCGTTCGGCACCGTCCTGCGCGCCCGGTGGTCATTGTAGCCGGAAGGGGCAGGACGGACAAGCCGGTTTCGGCGCGGCTCCGTGTGGCGGACTTGCCCGGTCTCGGAACATGGGGTAAAATGCTTGCGGGCGAGGACTGGCGCGACAAGATGGCCGGGCGAGCCGTCGCAACGCGACGAACTTTCACAGCCGGACGACCCGGACGCGGCGGCCGTTGCGCGGGGCGCGGTTCGTCGAGCAACTGGAGAAAGCCCTTCGCCGTGTGCTTCGCAGGCAGAAGCCGGACGCAGACGCAGGCTGAACCGCAGGCGGAAATAGGTATGCTGTCCCCAGAAATGCCAACCCACCACCGGTTCCCACGGCCCCGCGTTGACAGTAACGAGTTCCATGCGGATTCGCCTTGATGCAAATGAGGGGTTCAGAGATGAATAACGCTTCGAGCGAACGTCAATGCCTCGGTTGCCGAACTTGGTGTCAAGCGATGGCCGTGTTCTTTGTGATGTACACGTTGGCGGCGCCCACCGGATGCATGTGGACCGCGCGCACAACGGACTCCGGCAACAACACACAAGTGCGGGCGCTGTTCGCCAAGGCAGAGGCAACGCAGAACCTCCACGAAAAACTCCGTCTCTACACCGACGCCATCAAGCTCACACCGGAATGCGCCAGGTCGTACTGCGCGCGCGGTTTGGCCTATTATCAGAACAACGAGTGGGACTTGGCCATCAGCGACTTCACCAAGGCCATCGCGCTCAAGCCACACTATGTGGCCGCCTATATGAATCGCGGCGTTGCCTATGACCGGAAAGACGAATTGGACCTCGCCGTCAAAGACTACGCTCGTGTAATTGAGCTCAAGCCGGACTATGCGGACGCGTACTACGGTCGCGGCCTTGTCTTTCACCGCCAACGCGCGTTTGACTCCGCGATCAAGGATTTTACAACCGCCATTGAGCTGAGACCAGATGATGCCAACGCTTATCTCGGGCGGGGCATTGCCCGCAGTGAGAAAGGCGAGTACGATCCAGCAATCAAGGACCTCACGAGGACCGTTGAGCTCCAGCCGCAGCATGCTGACGGGTACTACAACCGTGGCCTCACTTATGCGCGTGAGCGCAAATACGGGCTTGCGATTACGGACTACACCAAGGCCATTGAGCTCCGGCCGCAAGACGCCAGCGCCCTGTACAACCGGGGCCTTGCCCATTGCCACGAAGGAGAATTTGACCGCGCGATTGAGGACTTCAGAAACGCACTCAAGATGAATCGCGACTTTGCCGAGGCGTACTGTGCTATTGGTGTTGCGCATCATCGACAACACGAGAACGGCCTTGCTGTCGAAAACTACACAAAAGCCATTGAGCTTAAGCCAGACTATGCCGAAGCGTACAAGAACCGAGGAATGGTTTACTACTGGGAAGGCAAGCATGACCTGGCGATCAAGGACTACTCGAAACTCATCGAATTGGCTCCGAGCAATGCTGATGCGTACAGATTGCGGGCCCTTGCGTACATTGCAGAAGAAGATTATGAAGCGGCGTGGGCGGACGTGCAGGCCGCGCAGAAGCTGGGCCTTAAAGTCCCTCCCGGCCTGATCGAGCAACTGAAGAAAGAGACAGGCCGCTCGGAGTAGGCGGGTCAGATCGACCCCGCGTGATAGAGTGGACGGCGAGCCCATGCAGATCCACAACAGCCACACGCACATCTTCACGAACAGGATCGTGTCGGACCATTTCCTGCCGCTCGGGCTCGTGCGGCTCCTGTCGCGCCATTGGTGGTCGAGGCGGGTCGGCTGGCTCTTGAACAAGGTGAACCCGTTCAGCGACGACGACCTCTTCGACCGCTACGCCGCG
>Ga0180435_10001065_pt1 | contig 28823 bp, 21 predicted proteins | sample SS_ome_3_FD_132467 | JGI IMG/M metagenome (GOLD analysis project Ga0180435, IMG submission 132467) | Hypersaline lake sediment archaeal communities from the Salton Sea, California, USA - SS_3_S_1 metaG | ecosystem: Environmental > Aquatic > Non-marine Saline and Alkaline > Hypersaline >... | reverse complement strand
TGCGCGCCCGAGGTGGTCGAGGCACTCGACGAGATGGGCGTCGAGCGCATCGGGCAGCTCGCCGCCCTGCCGCGCTGGGAGCTGCCGGCGCGCTTCGTGAGCGAACGCGGCGCGCGCGGGCGAGGCGGCCCGCTCGAGCGCCTCGACCAGGCGCTCGGCCGGCGGCCCGAGACCCTCGAGCGCCCGCGCGACCTCGCGCGGCCGCGCGTCGAGCGCAGCTTCGCCGGCCCGGTCCGCGACCGCACGACGCTCGGGCTCGCGCTGCGCGCCGCGCTCGACGAGCTGCTCGACCGCCTGGCCGAGCGCGGCGCGGGCGCGGCCGAGTTCGTCGTCGAGCTGTGGCCCTCCGACGCGCCCAGCGACGCGCCGCCGAAGCGTCTCGTGCGCCACACCAGCCGCGCGAGCCGCGACGCGCGCCACCTGTGGGCGCTGCTCGAACACGACCTCGAACGCGCGCCGATCGGCTTCGGCGTGGAGCGGCTCGCGCTCGAAGCGCGCGCCCTGCGCGAGGCGCGCGGCACCCAGGAACGCGTCGACGGCGACGGGGACCCCCGCGCGCGCGAAGCGCTCGGCGCGTTCGTCGACGCACTCGTCGCGCGCCTCGGTCCACGCGCGGTGGTCGGCGCGCGCTGCGAGGAGGAGCGCCGACCCGAGGCCGCGTTCCGGGCGCGACCGCCGCTCGAAGAGCACGACCCGCTCGCCGCGGGCGCGGCGCGCGAACTCGCGCTGCACCTCCCCCGCCGCGCGCGCCCCACGCGCCTGTTCGCCGCGCCGCCGCCCGTGACCGCGGTCGAGTGCGACGGCGAGCGACCGGTCGCGTTCGTCGTGCGCGGTCGCCGCCACCGACTCGTGCGCGCGCTCGGCCTCGAGCGCATCGTCCTGCCCTGGTGGCCGGGCGCGGCGCCGTCGGAGGTGGACCGCGCGGTGCGCGCACCGCTCGAAGGGCGCGATCCGCTCGACGTGCGCGCGGCGCGCGACGCCTGGCGCGTGCTCGGCGAGGACGGACGCTGGTCGTGGCTCGTGCGCTCGCGCGTGTTCGTGTGGCGCACGGCCGACGCGCGCGCTGCCGACGAGAAGGACGACGAGGAGCACCGGAACGACGAACGCGACCCCGACGCGCGTCGCTGCGGTCACGACGCGATCGGTTCCGCGCTCGACATCGACGACGAGGAGGTCCTCGCCGAGCGCTGGTTCGTGCACGGCGACTGGGCGTGAGCGACGGAGCGAGCGAATCGCGATGCAGAGTCGACCTTCGAACCCCGAGTACGCCGAGCTGTGGACCACGAGCTGCTTCAGCTTCCTCGAGGGGGCGAGCACGCCCGAGGAGCTCGTGCACACCGCGGCCGCGCTCGGGCACCGCGCGATCGGCTGCTGCGATCGCGCGAGCCTCGCGGGCGCGCCGCGCTTCCACGCCGCGGCGACGACGATCGGGCTACCGCTCGCGATCGGTGCGCGCATCGACGCGCGGGCGCGGCTCGCGTTCGACGGGTCCAGCGGGTTCGACGGACTCGCTGCTCGTGACCCCGGTCGACGCGGAGCTTCGTCGCGCGGACTCGGCTCCGACGGAACGGGCTCGCACGGAGCCGCGACGAACGGGATCGGCGCGGCACCCCCGACCGAGCCCGAGCCTCCCCCGCTGCTCCTCTACGCCACCGACCGCGCGAGCTACGGGCGCCTGTGCCGCCTGATCACGCGCGGGCGGCGGCGCGCGCCGAAGGGCTCGTGCCACCTCGAACTCGCCGACGTGCTCGAGCTGTCGGACGGCCTGCTCGCGATCGCGCTGCCGCCCGAGCCCGACGATCCGCGCGGGCCCGCACGCACCTTCGACGCCTTCGCACGCGGACTCGAGCTGCTGCGCGCCGCGTTCGGCGTCGGCACGAACGGGCGCCTGTCGGTCGGGCTCACCGCGCACCTGTCGGGCGACGACGACGCGCACCTGGCGCGGGTGCGCGCGGTCGCGCACCGGCTCGAGCTCTCCTGCGCCGCCGTGGGCGACGCGCGCATGGCCCGCGCCGAGCGCCACGCGCTGCTCGACGTGCTCACCTGCATCCGCGCGGGCTGCACGATCGACGCCGCGGGGCATCGTCTGGCGAGCAACGCCGAGCGTCGGCTGCACGCACCGGCGGTGATCGCGCGCCGCCTCGCCGGCCACGAGGACGCGCTCGAACGCTCCGTCGAGCTCGCGCTGCGCGCGGCGGCCTTCTCGCTCGACGAGCTCGACTTCCGCTACCCCGACGAGGTCGCGACGCCGGGGCGCACCGCGATGGAGGAGCTCGTCGTGCGCACGCGCGAGGGCGCGCGTGAGCGCTATCCCGAAGGCGTGCCCGCCGCGGTCGAACGGTTGGTCGAGCGGGAGTTCGCGCTCATCGACGAGTTGGGCTACGCGCCCTACTTCCTCACGGTCTGGGACCTGGTGCGCTTCGCGCGCTCGCGCTCGATCCTGTGCCAGGGGCGCGGCGCGGCGGCGAACTCGGCCGTGTGCTACTGCCTGGGTGTGACGGCGGTGGACCCCGCGCGCTCGCAGCTGTTGTTCGAGCGCTTCGTCAGCAAGGAGCGCGGCGAGCCGCCCGACATCGACGTGGACTTCGAGCACGAGCGGCGCGAAGAGGTCATCCAGTACCTGTACCGCCGCCACGGGCGCGACCACGCGGCGCTGACCGCGGCGTTCACGAGCTACCGCGGGCGCGGCGCGCTGCGCGACGCGGGCAAGGTGCTCGGGCTCGCGCTGGAGACCGTCGACACGCTCGCGAAGGGCTTCGACCACTGGGGCGAGCTCGACGATCCCGAGCGGCGCATCCGCGACCTGGGCTTCGATCCGAGCGAACCGACCCTGCGCTGGCTCGTGCGGCTGGCGGGCGAGCTGCAGGGGCTGCCGCGGCACATGTCGCAGCACACCGGCGGCTTCGTCATCACCCGGAACCCACTGTGCGAGCTCGTGCCGATCGCGAACGCGGCGATGGAGGACCGCACGACGATCGAGTGGGACAAGGACGACCTCGACGCGCTCGGGATCCTCAAGGTGGACGTGCTCGCGCTGGGGATGCTGACCTGCGTGCGGCGCTGCTTCGATCTGGTGCGCGAGGCGCAGGAGGAGTCGCTCACGGAGCACGAGCCGAGAGCGCAGGACGCGAACGCGAACGACGCTCTGGTCGACGGTGCGGTCGACGGCTCGTTCGCCGGTGCGGCCGATGATGCGGCCGATGCCGGCGTCGACGACGAAGTCGCCGTTCGCCCCGCGTCCGCGCGCGCCCCCGACTACGACCGCCCGCGAGACCTGACCCTCTCGACGATCCCGCCCGAGGATCCGGACGTGTACGCGATGATGCAGCGCGCGGACACGGTCGGCGTGTTCCAGATCGAGTCGCGCGCGCAGATGTCGATGCTGCCGCGCTTGAAGCCGAGCTGCTTCTACGACCTGGTCATCGAGGTGGCGATCGTGCGCCCCGGTCCGATCCAGGGCCGCATGGTGCATCCGTACCTGCGGCGCCGCGCGGGCGAGGAGCCGGTCGACTATCCGAGCGACGAGGTGAAGGGTGTGCTCGAACGCACGCTCGGCGTGCCGATCTTCCAGGAACAGGCCATGGCTCTGTCGGTGGTCGCCGCGGGCTTCACGCCGTCGGAGGCCGACCAGCTGCGGCGCGCGATGGGCTCGTGGCGCAAGGACGGGCGCGCGCTCGAGCGGCTGGGCGCGAAGCTCGTCGAGGGGCTGCTCGCGCGCGGCTACTCGGACGACTTCTCCGAGCGTCTGCTCGAGCAGATCCACGGCTTCGGCGACTACGGCTTCCCCGAATCGCACGCGGCGAGCTTCGCGCTGATCGTGTACGTGTCGGCCTGGCTCAAGCACCGCCACCCCGCGGCGTTCGCGGCGGCGCTGATCAACAGCCAGCCGATGGGCTTCTACGCGCCGGCGCAGATCGTGCGCGACGCGCGCGAGCACGGCGTCGAGGTGCGCCCCGTCGACGCGAACGCGTCGGACTGGGACTGCACGCTCGAGCGCGTCGAGTCGGGCGGCGCGACGGCGTCGCGCGACGGTGCTGGGTCTGACGGTGCTGGCTCTGATGGTGCTGGGCGCGACGGAGCGCCGAGCTGCGGATCGTCACGCGCGCACGAGGCGGGCACCCGCGCCGACGCCCCGCGCCCCGGCGGTCTCGCGCTGCGCCTCGGGATGCGCCAGGTGAAGGGCGTGGCCGAGGAGGACGCACGGCGCATCGCGGGCGTCGTACGCCTGTTCGGCCCGTTCGACTCGATCGAGACGCTGTGGCGGATGAGCGGCGCGAGCGTGGGCGCGCTGCGGCGGCTCGCGCGCGCCGACGCCTTCGCGTCGTTCGGCGTGACGCGCGAGCGCGCCCTGTGGGAGGTCCGCGCGCTGCATCCGGGCGACGTGACCGGTACGGTGCCAGACCCCCCGGCCACCGGCGCCGACCGTCGCGCGGTGCGCGACGGTCGGCGCCGGTGGCCGGGGGGTCTGGCACCGTACCGGTCACGCTCCGCGCGCGCAGCGTCGCTCGACGCTCAGTCGCTCGATGCAGAGCTGCTCGATGCATCCACGCCCGGTGCATCGTCGCTCGGTCCACGGCGAATCCGAACGCCGCGGATCGAGACGCCTGCCCTGCCCTTCGAGGCCGCCGCGTCCGAGGCCGAACTGCCGCGCGCCGACCCGCTGCGCGCCGTGCTCGCCGACTACTCCGCCGCCGGCCTGTCCCTGCGCGGGCACCCGCTCGCGTTCCTGCGGCCCGAGCTCGACGCCCTCGGCGCGATCCGCGCGCGCGACCTCGCCGACGCCGACGCGCTGCCCCACGGCCGGCGCGTGCGCGTGTGCGGACTGGTCCTCGTGCGCCAGCGCCCCGGAACGGCGAACGGGATCGTGTTCGTCACGCTCGAGGACGAGACCGGCGTCGCCAATCTCATCGTGCGTCCGCGCATCTTCGAGCGCGATCGTCGCGCCGCGCGCCACGCGGTGTGCCTGCTCGCGAGCGGCCGCGTCGAACGCCAGGGCGCGGTCGTGCACGTCCTCGTTACCAAGTTGGACGGAGCGGACGCACGCTTCACCGCGCTGCGCTCGCGGTCGCGCGACTTCTCCTGACACTGCGCGACGCTCGCGTGCGACCTCGGTCGCCGCCATTCGAACCGTCGGTTTCCGACCGACGCTCCGAACCAACCGTGCGAATCGGCCGTGCGAACCAAGCGCGACGCACCTGCCGCGCGACGCGAGTGACCGCACGCCATCGCTCGATGCCGTGTTCGTCCGCACGTTCACGATCGTTCTCGGCGTGTCGAGCTTCACGCGACTTCGCGACCGCACACCGAACACGAGCGCTCTACACTCGAAGCATCATGCTCATCGTTCGCTCACTCATCTCACTGTTGATCGTCACCATCGTCGTCCTCAGCGGCTTCGGCCTCGTCTGGTGGAACGAGCCGCCCGCGCAGCTCGCCCACTACGAGAACGGCGGCAAGGTCATCCTCGGCCTGCTCATCCTCGCGAGCCTCGTCGGGCTCGGGCGACTGTGGACGCCGCCGAAGGAACACGACGTCTGCGCTTGATCGCCGCGCGGAGCGCGCGCGCGATCGACGCGTTCGCCGCTGCGCCCGACGCGGCCCATCACGCGGGTGCTTCGCCCCGAGCGACGCGGTCGTACGCGCGCTGCGCACAGAGCGCGCGCAGCCACAGCGCGCCGACCGTCGCGAAAGGGATCGCGAACCACAGCGCGTAGAAGAAGCCGAAGCCCGGCGGCGTGACCTCGAGCTCGATCGCGCGCGCGCCGATGACGGCGGCGTCCGCGACGCCGCCGTCATCGGCGCTCACCGCCGACTCGAGCACGAAACGCGTCGCCCACGCGCCGCGGTGGGCGAAGGGCAACTCCCCCACCTGCTGGAAGGGCTCGTCGGGCTCCGCCGCGATGCTCAGCGACTGCACGAGCGGCGCGCTGCCGTCCACCGGCTCCGAGACGACACGGACGACCACGTCACGAGCGTCCGTGCCGTCGGGAGGCTCCAGGTAGTAGAAGAACGTGCCGGTGCCCACGTCCGGATCGGCCCAGACCGAGAAGGTCCAGCCCTGGAGGCTCTCGTCGACGAGGACCGGATAGGGCGGCCCGTCGTGCGCTTCGGCGCGAGGCGCGAACAGCACGCCGAACAGCGCGCCGATGAGGATGATCACGAGGATCGGGAGTCGAACGATCACAGGTAGGTCCCTCTCATCTCCATGGGTTGCGCGAGCAGCCACAGCGCCGCGCCGGTGAGGGCGACGACGAGCGCCGCCCAGGGGAGAAAGGCGCCGAACGGGCGCCGCGGTACATCGCGGCGCGCAAGGCGCCACAGAACGCCGAGCGAGCCGATCGCGCCGAGGGCGAGGAAGCCCAACTCGATCGGCCACACGGCTGCTTCCGAGAGCCCCCCCATGCCCCAGTCGGGTCGACCGAGGAGGGCGAGGCCCGTCCCGGCCGCGGCGTGCTGCGCGACGGGGACGAAGGTCCACAACCCCGTGAGGAAGTGGAAGCAGTAGTGCGCGAGCCACACGCCGAAGCCGAGCGGCGCGAGGACGGGTACGAAACGCGCCAGGTGCGCGCGCGGGCGCAGGCCCGTCGTCGCGCGTACGGCGAGCGCGACGGCGCCCAATGCGAGCAGCGGCAGTACGACGAGGCTCGCGACGAAGACGATGCCGAGCACGACGAACTCGCTGCGCGTGCCGAGCGTCTCGGCGAGCCAGGACTGGAGCGCGTAGACGGGCGCCACCATGCCGAAGGCGTTGAGCAGCGCGCCGAACGTGAACAGGACGACGAGTACGGCGATGTCCGTGCGGCCCGACAGGCGACCGATGCCCGATCGCACGGGGTCGACGGCGAGCTCGTCGCCGGGAACGCGCGACGCGATCGCGACGTTGTCGGTCGGACAGGCGTGGACGCAGTCCAGGCAGAAGGTGCAGTCGATGTTGCCGACCTTGCGCGGCAAGAAGAGCGCGAGCTCGCAGCCGCGCTGATCGATGCGCTCCGGCTCCGCGTCGCTGCGTCGGCCCTTGATGCAGTCCTTCGTCGTACACGCGTCGCACACCTCGAGGTCGTGCGCGCGGACCTCGAAGGGCGAGAAGGTCGACGACACGAAGTTGAACTGCCCGATCGGGCAGATCCACTTGCAGAAGGGCGCGCCGGCGAACACCGCGTCGATCGCGAGCGCGGCGGCGAAGTACGCGAGGATCGCGACCGCGGTCGCGAACGGGCTCGCCCACAGGTCGAGCCACTCGTAGACGAACAGGACGCCGACCAGCAGCGTCAGCCCCGTCCACTTGTTGCGCAGCGCGCGCGGCAGTCGACGGGTCGGCCGCGCGACGCGCCGCGCGATCTCGCGCGGCAGCAGCAGCGGGCAGCCGAAGCAGAACAGGTTGCCGATCAACAGGAGTCCGATGACGAGCGCGCCCCGCCAGTGAACCCAGACGAGCAGGGTGGACAGGTTCTTCGGCGCGACCTCGGGGCCGAACAAGCCGTGGAGCACGAGCACCAGCGCGAGCAGGCCCATGGGGATCTGCACCGCCAGGCGCGCGTGTCGCCAACGCAGGAACCGCCCGAGGAGCGGGAGGCGAACGAGGTCCAGCCCCCCGGGACCGCGCTGGGTCCCGGGGGCGCCGAACGCCGCGTCACGGAAGTTCATCCCTGGTGATGGCCGTCGGCGCCGTGATCGGACGGCGCGTGGCCGCCCTCCGTGTCGCCGTGCTGCATCTCGCCGTGATCCGTGCCGCCGTGATCCATGCCGCCGTGCGCTCCTGGAGCGCCGACCGCGGGGAATTCGACGAGGTGCTCGATGGCCCGGTCGCCCTCGAGCTCGGCGCGCACGACGACGAACCAGTCACCGCCCATCGTGAACTCGAACGGACCTTCGTACAGGCCCGGCTCGACCTCCTTCGGGCTGGTGAACACGGGGACCATGCCCCCGTGGTTCATGTTCCCTTCGAGCTCGACGTCGACGCCGGTGATGGGCTCACCGTCGAGCGACGCGAGCCGAACGCGCACGGTCGTCGCGCCGACGTGCGGCGCAGGTTCGAAGGCGACGGACACGTCGGCGTCCACGGTCTCGACGCTCGGCGCGCACGACGCGAGCGCGCTGCACGCGAGTGCGAGCGCCGAGACGGCCGCGAACCGGGGTGTCGAGCGGGTGAGGATCGCGCGCGTCATGCCGCACCCCCGTCGGTCGCGTCCGCCCGCTCCTTCGGCTTCCACGCGCAGGCACAGCCCGCGCCGTGCGCCTCTTCGCCGCGCGGCGGGAACATGTGGTAGTACATCCCGATCGCCATCGGGACGAACACGACCGTGTTGTAGAAGAGGTGCAGCTCGACGCGCGGGACCCAGACCTGCACGAGGCTCATGGGGACCGGGCTCCCGAAGAGGTTGGAGCCGACGAGCGCCTGGCCCTGGAGCACGGCGTGCTCGATGTGGTGCCAGAACTGGATCCAGAACGCGATCATCCACCAGGTGCGCGAACGACCGACGAAGCCGGTGCGGAGGATCCACAGGCCGATCAGCATCACGATCGCGTAGGCGTAGTGGAGCGCTTCGCTCGACACCAGCCAGGGGAACCAGAGACCGAGGATGCCGCGCGACTCGGGGATCGGCCAGCCGAGCGCGTAGATCTGGATCGCCTGCGTGAGGTGCTCGGCCCAGTGGGCGAGCACGATGAACATGAAGAACTGGAGGGCGGGTTTGTGCCACTCCTCGTTCAACTTGAGGAGGAGCGGCCGCTGGGGCACGGATTCGTGCGCCAACGCCGCGGACGGTTGGGGAGGCATGGGCCTATCTCGGGCAGAAGGTGAGAACGCACGTCCGCTTCGCGTTCCCACGAAGCCGGCGCACAGGGAGGATGACCGTCACCCGAGGTCGCGAACGCGACGCGTCGGGTGCGACGGCCGGTTCAGTCGGTGAACCTCGCCTCCGAACGGCGAGGAGCCCTACACACGCGCGATGCGATCGTGCAGGGCTCCTTCATCGGAGTCTCCCTGCCGAACGTCGCGTCGCCGATCCACGCTTGCTGGGCCGAACGAACGGCCTCCAGCGAGGGTCCAGCGACGGAGCGCTCGGCGCGCCGGCTGGACCCGATGTGGGGTGGGATGGCTGAGAAGGATCGAGTGCTGTAGACCTCGAGCTTCCACATGGCGATTCGTCGAAGAGTCGTTGGAGATCCGAGCAGGTCTCGCGCGCGACGACGATCGCCGCACGACCACGAGCGAACTCGGACCGAACGCCCGTCCACGCGCGGGACGAGCCTCTTCGAACCCTATCGGGCTTCCGGCGAACGCGCCACCGGTCCACGACGACGCGAATCACGCGTGCGCCACACCGCGCCGTGCGTCACGCGGCGGTCCGTCGCCGTCGCGTCCGCGCCGCGTCGGAATCGAGCGACACGCCCCGCCCGCCAGTGGCCCTCAGCGCCCGCTCGCGCGCTCGTCGGCGCCGTCGAGCGCGCGCCAGGGCGACGCGATCGGTTCGGGCTCGGGGAAGTCGGCGTAGGCCACTTTCGGATCGTCGGTCGCCGCACTCACGCCCGCGCCGTGCCGCAGCGCCGCGCGCTCGACGGGGTACTCGATCGCCGCGCCCGGCTTGCGCGCACCCATCATCACGATCGCGCAGGGCTCGGAACCCGCTCCGACGAAGACGTGCTTCGTCCACGCCGGACAGTGGAAGAAGTCACCCGCGCGCAGCGTGCGTTCGGTCCCTTCCACCACGAGCGTGCACGCACCGCGCAGGACGAGGAACGCTTCCTGTGCTTCCTCGGCGTGGTACATGCACGCGCGCTCGCCCGCGCGGAGCACGTGCACGTTCACGCCGAGCTCGGCGAAGCGCGCGTCGGGCGCGGTGCCCTCGAACGAACACCAGCTCCCCGACCCCTCGCACCGCTTCCACTCGGCCTCGTCGAGGTTGACGACGAACCACCCCGGTCCCGCCGGACGCCGTCCGTGCTCGGTCCGCTCCAACTGCGCTTCCTCGGTCATGCCGAGAGGATGACCGATACCGCGCGCAACGGGGCGCGCGAACACCGGTTCCGCCGTGCGTCAGTTCCCGGCCGCCTCGGCCGCCGCCGCCGCGTCGGCCTCCTCCACGTAGCCCAGCGCACGCAGCACCTCCTCACCGCCCTCGATCGGGGTCGTGACCGTCTCGAAGCGCACGGTTTCGCGCCAGGACTCGAGCTCGGCGCGCAGCGCGTCCGCCGCGCTCTCGTCCGGCGTCGCGCCGACCAGGTCGAGCCAGTCGCCCGCGCTCCAGTCGAAGACGCTCAGGTGCTTCGGCCGACCCGGCGGCGTCGGGAACTGCGCGCCCGCGTACTCGATCACGACGCGGTCGAGGCGATCGATCGCGGCGGTCGTGCCCCGTCCGATCGCGTAGACGCGGTCGCGCTCGGGGCGTGCGCCGTTCCACATCGAGCGCGAGTCCGTCGGTCCGACCGCGGCGACGTCGAGCGCGTCGAGCACCGTCGCGTGCACGTCGAGGTTCGCGCTGGGCGTCGTGATGCGTGCGCCCGTGGCCACGCCGGGACCGCGCAGGATCAGCGGCGTGCGCCAGTGCTGCGGATAGAACCACGGATGGTGCCCGTAGGTCAGCGCTTCGTACGCGCCGCCGTAGTAGGCACCGAGCGACGGCTCGCGCGGTCGTGCCGCGATGCGCTCCACGTCGCCGGGCTGGATGTCGTACTCCCACAGCATCTCGCCGTGGTCGGCCGCGAGGACGACGAGCGTCGACCCGTCGACGCCGAGGTCCTCCAGTCGCGCGAGCAGCGCGCCGACGGCCGCGTCCGCGTCGGCGACCTCACCGTCGTAGTGGTTCGAGCCGCGCTTCATCCACCCGAGCACCTGCTCGGCATCGGCCATGGTCGACGGGTCCCCACCGTGCTCCGCGCGGTAGGTGCGCGCGCGCGCCTGCGCCTCCGCCCAGCGCGGGAGCAGCTGCTCGAGGTCGGGGCGCTCGCCCTCGGTCGTGCGCTCCACGCCGCGTGGTGTCGTCACGTCGTAGGGCGTGTGCGGGTCCATGAGGTGCACCCACGCGAACCAGCGGTCGCCGCGCTCGACCGCGTCCGTGATCCACTCGGCCGCGGCGTCGGCCACGTCGAGTCCTTCCGCTCCGCGCGCCGCGCCGACCTTCATCAACTCGAAGCGGTCGAAGCCGCGATCGAAGCCGCGCTGCGCGTCGAGCACGGGATTGGCGACGAAGGCCCCCGTCGCGACACCGGCCTCGGAGAGCAACTCGGCCAGGACCGGCTGGTCCTGGGCGAAGCGCGTCTGGCCGTCGCGCTCGAGGTACATGCCGGACATGAACGAGAACATCGACGGCAGCGTCCACGAGCCCTGCGGGAGGTTGCGCTCGTAGAGCGTGCCGGCGTCCGCGAGCGCGTCGATGTTCGGCGTGAGCGCGTACGGATAGCCGTAGCAGTGCAGGCGATCGGCGCGCAGCGTGTCCACCACCACGAGCAGCACGCCGGTCGGGCGCGTCGGGCCAGCGGCGCCGGGGCCAGTTCCGTCGAGGCCAGTTCCGTCGGATCCGGCGCCGCCCACGCCGGACGCACCGTCGTCCGACGCCGGATCGGCCGAGCATCCGAGCGCGGCCACCAGCGCGACGGCGACGAGGAGAGCGGTCAGCGGGCGCGTCATCCCCCCATCTTGCCCCAGGCGCGGCGCCGTCCACGGCCCGCGCGCCGTGTTCGTCCCACGACGCCGTCGGCGCGGTCGCTCCGCGCGGTCGGGCGGCGCGGTGGCACGGCGTGATCGGACAGCGTCGTCGCACACCACGGACGCATGCTCCCGGCTCGGCGCGCGCCCGCGCCGACGCGGGCCGCCTCGACGCTGGGCCTTCGACGCTGGCCCGCCCGCAGCGGGCCCGAGGAGGCGTGTTGGGGTGGGTGAAGGGATTCGAACCCTCGACCCCCAGAATCACAATCTGGTGCTCTAACCGACTGAGCTACACCCACCAGCCACGCCCGTCGCCGAGCACGCCCGGCGATCGAGGGCGGGGAGGATCGCTCGCGTCGCGCCGGAAGTCAAGACGGCGCCGGACGGCCCGAACGCCCGCGATCGGGCGCGCCGCGCGACGCGCCGACCGCAGCGCGCGGGCGAGCGCCGACGATTCCGACGATTCCGACGATCCGGCCACGGTCGCCGCGTCCGCGCGCCCGATATCGGGCGGGTGTGCCACGGATCGGGACGCCACGCGCGGCGCGCGGCGGACCTCCTCGCGCCGCGGCGCTCGCGCCCGCACGATGCACACGAACGGCCGCCCCGCCCGGCGCGGTCCGCGCCCCGCGGACCGACCCCGTCGATCGCCCCACGCCCCGACCGCCCCCTCCCCATGCAACGACGCACGACCTGCGCGCTCGCGCTCGCGCTCCTCCCCGCCCTCGGGTGCCACGCCCCGAGCCTCGACCTCACGCCGCGCGTGCTCTTCGTCGAGCTCGACGGCGACCTCGCCGCCGACCGCACCTCCGGCAGCCTGACCGCGTCGCAGAAGACCTCGTGGGACCGGCTCGGCCTCGACGACTCGGTCACCGCGTTCAGCCCGCGCGCCGACCTGCACATGGGGCCGCTCGACATCACGCTCGACTACGTGGCGTCCGACTTCGAGGGCACCGGCACGACCGACGCCGAGCTCGAGCTCGACGGCGTCACCATCGCCGCCGGCACCACCGTCGAGTCGAGCCTGGACCTCGCGGTCTGGCGCCTGAGCAGCACCTTCGACTTCTTCCCGACCGAGTTCGCGGACCTCGGCGCCGGCCTCGGCATCGCGGCGGTCGACTTCGACGCCGCGATCGTCGACCCGATCGGACTGGCGACGATCTCCGCCGACGAGATCGTCCCCATGCCCTACCTCGCCCTGCGCGGCGGGCTCGACTGGGGCGACCTCGAAGCCGAAGCGCTGCTCGGCCTGCTGGCCGTCGACGTGGGTGAGTACGAGGCGAGCTACATCGACCTCGACCTGTTCGTGCGCTACCAGGTCTTCGGCGGCTCCTCGCGCGCGAGCGTGGCGATCCTCGGCGGCTACCGCTTGATCGAGCTCGACGCGGAGTACGACGACGGCGAGGACCGCGTGGCCTTCGACACCTCGATCTCGGGTCCCTACCTGGGCGCGACGATCACCTTCTGAGCCGGGCCCGGCGCGGTCCGACGAGGTCCGTCGTGGTCGTGCCGCTGCTACCCTGCGTCCATGGGCAGCGACTCCATGGACGCAGCGTCGGACGACGACGCGCGCGCCGCGACGGGCGTTCCGTCCGCGGGCGGTGACGGGGCGAACGGCGCGAGCGGTGACGGCGCGGCGGCGACGCCGGCCGAGGACGCCGACCGCTTCCTGCGGCAGACCGCGTTCGCGCCGCTCGGCGCCTCGGGACAGGCGCGGCTCGCGCGCGCCCGCGTCCTCGTGGTCGGGTGCGGCGCGCTCGGCGGCGCGCTCGCGCAGAGCCTCGTGCGCAGCGGCGTCGGCGAGCTCGTGCTCGTCGACCGCGACGTGGTCGAGTGGTCGAACCTCCCGCGCCAGGTCCTGTTCGACGCCGACCACGCGCGGCGCCGCGTCCCCAAGGTCGAGGCCGCGCGCGCGACGCTCGAGCGCGTCGGCGGACCGACGCGGATCGAGACGCACGTGGCGCACCTCGACGCGACGCTGCTCGGACGACTCGGGCGCACGGCCGACCTCGTGCTCGACGGCACCGACAACCTCGGCACGCGCTACCTCGTCAACGACATGGCGGTGAAGCGCGGGCGGCCGTGGGTCTACGGCGGCGTCGTGGGCAGCAGCGGCCTGGCCATGGCCGTCGTCCCGGGCGGACCGTGCCTGCGCTGCGTCTTCCCCGAACCGCCGCCCGCGGGCACCCTCGACACCTGCGAGAGCGCCGGCGTGCTGCAGCCCGCGGTGAGCGCGGTGGCCGCGCTCCAGGTCGGCCTCGCCCTGCGACTGCTCGCCGAGGAGCGCACGGACGACGGGCCCTCGCCGGTGGGCGGCGCCCTGCTCGAGATCGACGTGTGGAACGCGCGCGTGCGCCGCCTCGACCTGGCGCGCGATCCCCAGTGCCCGTGCTGCGGCCGCGGCGAGTTCGACTTCCTCGTCGACCAGCTCGCGCAGCGCCCGCAGGTCCTGTGCGGACGCAACGCCGTGCAGGTCCCCCCCACCGGCCGCGGACGCGTGGACTTCGACGCTTTCGTCGCGCGCCTGTCGCCCGACGCGCGCGCGCGACTCGAGCGCTCCGCCGACCTGGTGCGCTTCCCCCACGACGGGCTCGTCGTCACGGTGTTCGCGGACGGGCGCGCGCTCGTCGAAGGCACCGAGGACGAAGCGACCGCCCTGGCCGTGTGCGATCGACTGCTCGCATGAGCGCGACTCCCCCGCCCGTGCTGCTCGTCCTCGCTGCGGGTGCGTCGACGCGGCTCGGCGAACCGAAGGCGCTGGCGACGCTGGGCGGGCGAGCGGCGCTCGTCGGACTGCTCGAGCGCGCGCTCGGTCCTGCGACGGGGCTCGTCGAGGCGGTCGTCGTGACCGGTGCGCACCACGACGCGATCGCGGCCGCGCTGGATGGCGTCGAGCCGCCGGCCGGCGCGCGCATCCGCGTCGTCGAGAACGCCGCGTGGGAGCGCGGTCGCACCGGGTCGTTCGCGGTCGGCGTCCGCGCGGCGGCGGGACGCGACCTCGTGCTCTCGCCCATCGACGTGCCGCTCGTGGCGACGAGCAGCTACGCGCGGTTGGTCGAGCGCTGGGAAGCGCTCGGCGCACCGTCGCGCGGGTGGTGCGCCGCCGCGCTCGGGTCGCGCGACCGCACGGGCGTCGGCGGTGGCGACGCGGAGCACGGTGGCGACGGTTGCGACGGTGACGACGGAGGCGACGGTGGCGACGGTGGCGACACGAACGGAGCCCCGCGCTTCGGCCACCCGGTCGCGATCGGCCGCGACCTCGCCGCACGCGCGCTCGACCTCGGGTCGGACCGCCCGCTGCGCGACCTGCGCGGGGCCGCCGACCCGCTCGCGCACTGCCTCGTCGACGATCCGGGCGTCGTCGAGGACCTCGACACGCCGGACGATCTCGAGCGCCTGCGCCGCCGCGCGGCCGCCGGACTCGGGTAGTCGCCGCGCCGCAGGGGCCGCGCGCCCGGCGAGGCGCGGGCGGCGCGCAGGGAATCCGAAGCGAGATTCAGGGGCGCTCGGGGGCGCGTCGATAAGCGACGGATCCGGCGGAGACCCGCCGTCACGACCCACCCCGCGTCCACTTCGAGCGGCACCGCCGCCCCACACCCCCGATGAGCTTCCAGGGAGACGTTGCCGGAATCGGCCTCGGCGAGCTGCTGCAGGGCCTCGCCCGCGGTGGCCGAGACGGCGTGCTCAACCTCTACGGCAAGGAGCTGGTGGCCCGCATCGGCCTCCAGGGGGGGCAGGTCTTCCTGGTCAACTCGCCCGAGGAGGATCCGAAGCAGTGGCGCGCGCGCTGCGCGAAGGCCTGGGTCAAGGACCCCGATCCGGAACGGGACCACGCGCGCCGCGAGGCCATCGCGCGCGCCGAGCGCCTCGAGGTCGTGTTCCGCATGCTCGAAGCGCCCAACCTGCACTTCCGCTTCGAGCCCGGCTCCCTGCCGCCGCCCCCCGGAGGCGCACCGGCCGGCGCCCAACACAAGGGCTCGCGCTCCGAGGGCATGGCCGTCGGCGCCGCCAAGGCGGCCGCGTCGCCGTGGGGACCGGGGATGAGCGTCGAGTTCGTGCTGCTCGAACACGCGCGCATCTCCGACGAGGTCCAGGCGGGGAGCGGACCGAAGGATCACGACATGCCGCGCGTGCTCGACGGCGGCACGGCGGAGGCCGGCTACGAGCTTCTGCTCGCCGAGTGCGACGGGACCTCGACGATGGTCGAGGTCGCCGACCGTCTGGGTTGGCCGCTGCGTCAGTGCTGCGGCGTCGTCAACGAGCTGATGAAGGCCGGCCGGGTGCGACTCGCCACGCCGCGCGAGGTCCTCACCGCCGCGCTGGCCGAACTCGAGAGCGGCCAGTACGAGCGCGCGGCCGATCGCTTCGAGGGCTGGCTCGACTCCACGCCCGGTGGGCCGCCGTCGCACGAGGACGGCGGGCTCCTGGCGCACCTGTGGGAGCGCGGTCAGATCGCGACCGCGCTCGGCTACCTGCGCCGCCGCGCCGGCCGTCGTCTGTGCCGACGCCTCGACTACGTCGCGAACGACCTGTCCGACTCGATCGAGCTGTGGTCGCGCTTCGTCGAGCTGCACGGCGCCTGCGGCGTGGGACGCCTGCACCTGACGCGCCTGTCGCTCGCGGCCGCCGCGGACGCGACGGTCGACTCCGAGACCCTGAACGAGCTCCTGCGCCAGGCGCGGCAGCTCACCGAGGCCGGCTTCTCGCGCCGCGCACGCGCGCTCCTGCTCGCCGTCCGCGACGTGCAGGTCGAGAGCCTCTCGGTCCGCGTCGACATCGGACACCGCATGCTCGCGGCGGGCATGCACGAGGACGCGGGCGAGCTGCTCGCGGACGCGGCGCGCGAGATGATCGAAGGCGGGGACCTCGTCCGCGCCCGGCGCCTGATCGGCTCGCTGCTGGTCGAGGTGCCCGACAACATGGAGGCGCGCGACCTGCTCGGCGAGATCGAACAGCGGCAGCAGCGCAAGAAGCGCCGCACCTGGCAGGTGGCCGTCGGCGCTTCCCTCGTCGCCGTCCTCTCGGGCGTCGGCGTGGTCCACTTCAAGCAACAGGCCGAACTGGAGCGCCAGATCACCGAGATCACCTCCATGCTCGACCAACCCGAGCGCGGCCTCGCGCTGCTCGAGGACTACTACCCGCGGGCGGAGCTGCGCCCCGAGCGCGTCGCCGGTCTGGCCGCCGCGCTCGAGCGCCGTCGAGCGGAGCTGCAGCAGAACGAGCTGGGCGAGTGGAACGAGCGCCTCGCGCAGGTCGAAGGGCGCATCGAGCGCGGCGAGCTGTTGGTCGCCGTCGAGCAGATCGTGGCCATGGGTACGCCGCCCGAGCTCGACGAGCTGTACGCGCGGCGCCTGCGTTCGCGCGAGGAGCTGCTCAGCCTGATCGCCGGCCGCCTCCAGACGCGCTACGACACGAGCGACCCGGGGCTCGAGGCCGAGGCGGCCGCGCTCGCCGACGAGGCGAAGCAGTTGGCCGAGACCGAGCGCATGCTCGAGGCCAGCCGCAGCAAGCGCCTGCACAGCGAGTTCAGCGACTTCGTCGACCACGTCGAACACCTCGTCGTGCGGTGGCGAACGCGCCGCGAGGACCGCGCCGCCGAACGCGCGGCGAAGGCGGTGCGCGACAAGGAGGCGCTGCAGGACCGGCTGCTCAGCTCGGCGCGCTTCCTGCGCGACTCCGGCGAGCTCGCGCGGTCGCTCGAGGCCTACGACGAACTGCTCGTCGAGGCGAGCGACGCCGGTACCTCGGTCATCGACTTCATCACGAACGAGCGCGACGCCGTCGCCACCGAGCTCGAGGCCTGGACCGTCGCGGTCGAGTCCGCGTCGGCGGGCCAGCACGAGCGCGCGATCCAGCAGCTCGAAGAGGCCGGCCTCGACCTGTCGGTGTACCCGCTGCCCTGGCGCGTCGAGACCCAGCCGCCCGGCGCCACCGTGCGCACGAGCGACGGCGAGTCCTTCGTCACGCCGTTCGTCATCGAGTCGCCGCCCGGCGCCCGGTTGACGCTCGACTTCAGCCTCGACGGCACCATCCCGATCACGCTGGAGGTCGACGGCCCGGCCGACCGCCTCGTCCACCTGCACCGGGTCACCGACCGCACGGTCGCCGGCGCGCACCGCATCGACGCCCTGCCGCTGCCGGTGGGCGGCGACATCGTCGTGGCCGACCGCAGCGGCTCCGTGCGCCGCGTGGGACCGAACCGCGAGCTGCGCTGGGAGCGCAACCTCGAGACCCTCGGCGGCATCGCACGCACGCCGCGCTTCCTCCCGACGCGCCCGGGTTGGCTGCTCGTCGTGAGCGAGGAGGGCGACTGCTGGCTGGTGTCCGTCGACGACGGTCGACTCGAGGGCCCGTGGAGCGCGGGCGCCCCGCCGCTGTACGGACCCGAGGACCTCGGCGGTGCGATCGCGGTGCTCTTCGACGACGGCACGCTCGCGACCTGGGACCACTCGGTCGTGCCCGAGCAGGCGCCGGCCGGCAGCCAGAAGTACCTGATGAAGCCCGAGGAGGAGTCGGAGTACTCCGAACGCCTCGACACGCTCGTGTGCCTGCGCTCCTCGACCGGACGCGACACCGACATGGGCAACCCCTGGACGCCGTGGCGCGTCGAGGTGACCGACGACATGTACCTGGTGCGTCTGCGCGGCGAGCCCGACCGCACCTTCACGGTCGGCCGCGAGGGACGCTTCAGCTTCGTCGCCTGGGAGAAGCCCACCACCTCGGCGCCCGAAGGACGCCTGTGGGTGTCCGACGACGCCGGGTTGCGCAGCTATCGCCCCTGAGCCCGACGGGCCCAGCGGAGCGCGGCGCGCCGCGGCCGGACGAGTGCTCGTCCCGGTCGCGGCGCGCCGCTCGTTCGTGCGCAGTGTCCTCGTGCAGCACCCGTGTGCGGCATCCGTGTGCAGCGTTCGCGTCAGGGCAGCACGCGGAACGGCGCCGAGACGCGCAGCGACGCCACGTCGATCGCCTGGAGCGTGACGCCGGCCGCGTCGCCGGGCCCGGTCCCCGCGCCGTTGCTCGCGAAGATCGCGGGGAGCGCGATCGTGCCGCTCCCGTCCGCCCAGTAGACCGGCGCGACCGGACCCGACAGGAGCGCTGCGAGCAGCGGATCACCGGCGTCGATCGCCAGGCCGCCGAAGCCCGCCATCTGCGGGAGCGGGAGCCACCCCGAGGTCCCGCCGCCGAGCACGACCACCGGACCGTTCGGCGTCGCGTTCTGGACGACGCCGCGACCGTTCGCGCCGCCGAGCGTCGCGTCGGTCCACACGCACAGGGGCTCCTCGTCGACCACGCGGGTGAGCGCGTCGATCTCGTCGCCGCCGAGCGCCATCTCGCTCTCGCTCGCGACGACACGCGCGTTGGGGCCGAGCGCGAGCACCGCGCCGTCGTGGGCCGAAGGCGACTGGATCGCCACCCAGACCTCGCCGGCGACCCACTCGACCGCGTGCACGTCACCGACCGCGTCGGTGGAGCCGGTGGCGGCCGTGAGCGCGTCCTGCACGTCGGCCTCGGTGAACAGCACGCTCACCGTGCCCTGCTCGTCCAGCGCCAGCACGTCGCCGTTCGACACCGGTCCGAGCACGGGCGTGGTCGCGTCGCTGCTCAGGCTGAACAGCAGGCGTCCGCCGCCGAAGGGTCCGGGTGCACTCGGCGACGGCGACTCGAAGGCGAAGCCGTCCAGGTCGATGGCGAGCCCGGGATCCCCGAGCGCGGTCGCGATCGAGGCTTCGTCGAACGCGACCTCGAACGCGCCGCTCGCCGACAGCCGCACGACGTCGCCGTCGAGGAAGCCGCCGTCGTCCGAGAGGAACGAGAGGTAGAGGTCGCCGGCGCGCGGGACGCCGAACATGGTGTCGACGGCGTCCACGTCGCGCGGCGCGAAGTCGGCGAGCGCGGCCCAATGGCGCTCGGTCAGCCACGCGGCCGGTACGGCGCCGCCGCCGACGACGACGAGGTCCGTGTCCGACAGGTCGGGCGACAGCGGGCCGAGGACACCGGCGTCGCTCGTGGTCGAGACGAGGAAGCGCTCGGTCCCCGCGCCCTGGGCGGACGCGGGCGCGGCGACGGCGGTCAACAGAGCGAGGACGCCGGCGGAGCGCTGGGCTCGCCGGACGGAAGCGAAGTGGAAGAGATGCACGGTTGTCGTGGTCCTGTCGTGGTGTGAGCCCGGCGGTGCGGGCGGAACGTGTTCACGGGCAGGACCGACCGGTTCGGCGGCGGTGGCGGAATCTCCGGCGAAAACTCGCGCCCCACTCGCCGCGCTACCATGCGCCGATGCCGCACCCGCACGCACGCGCACTCGCGCTCCGCGCCGCGGCGCCGCTCTGCCTCGCGGCGCTCGCCCTCCTCGTCGCGCTCCCCGCCTGCGGCGACCTCGGCGCGGCGACGCCGCCGGCCGCCGCCGACGGTGCGCTCCCCGCGGCGTGGCGCACCGTCCACAGCACGCGCTTCGAAGCCGCGCTCGACGCGCACCTGCCGCCCGGCGCGCGGGTGGAGCTCGACGCGACGACGCTCGCCGAGCTCACCGCGGCCCTGTCCGAGTCCCCCGCCGTCGCCGTCCGCGCCGCCGTGTGGCTCGCGCGCTCGGGCGACGCGCGCGCGCCCGGGATCCTGCTCGAGTGCCTGGAGCAGCGCGTTCCCGCCCCCGAACGCGCGGACGACGCGGGCGACGCGACGGCGGCGGCCGCGCTGGCGCGACTCGACCTCGCCGACGCGCAGCTCGCGCGCCTGCTCGACCTCGCGATCGGCGAGCGCCCGCACCCCGACCTCGAGGTGCGCGTCGAGTGCGCGATCACCGCGCTCGAGCACGGTCGCGAGGACGGGCTCCCGCTGCTCGTGCGCGTCCTGCGCATCGACACGCCCAGCGAGGCGCGCGAGGGTCCGCTCACCGACTCCGCCACCACGGCCTGGGTCCGCGGGCGTGCGGACCAAGCACTGTGCGCGTTCTTCGGTCTGCCGATCGACGTGCGCACCGATCTGCCGCTCGCCGAGCGCGAGGCCTGGGCCGACGCGCTCGAGGCGCGCGTCGCCGAACACCGCGCGCGCTGAGTCAGTCGGCGTCCACGCGCTCGATGCGCCCGTAGCAGCAGAAGCGATGGGTGCGCACGAGCAGTTCGGTGGTCGGCCGCGGCAGGTCGCGACCGATGCGGATCACGGGCGCGTCGCGCTCGAAGGGCGGCGGCGGGTCGGCGTCGAGGAGCGTGGCCCACAGCCGGACGGGACAGTTGACCAGCAGCGCGTCGGGCTCGCCGAACTCCGCGTACCACCGCGCGAGCCGCTCGTTCGTCTCGGCCAGCAACAGCTCCGCGTTCTGCAACCGCAGACGCGAGCCGTACCGCGACTTGCCCTTGGTCGCCAGGTGCGTCGGCTGGGCGCGCCCCTTGCCGCGCACCACGTAGCGACGGAACGACTTGTGGTCGACGAGTTCGCCGTCCTCGAACCATCCGAGCGACGCCGCCCCGGCCTGCATCAACACCATGCAGTACACGCCGAGTTCGTCGGGCAGGGCGGCGAGCCAGTCGTAGACGCCGCCGCGTTCGTCACCGATGGGCGCGAGCGGCGGCGGGTGGACGCGGAAGCGGCCGTCCGACGCATCGAACCATCTCCGCTCCGGCTCGATCACGAGCGGGTGCTCGGCCGCCAACGGCTCGAGCACGCTCGCGGCCTCGAGCAGGTGGAAGGTGCGGGGCGGGTCGTGCATGACTACCGGACGGGCGCGCGAGGGTACCCCGCGCGAGCGCGGTCAAACGCGATCAGCGCGCGCGCCGCACGCGCTGGGGACGCGCGCCGGGCACGCGCTCGAGCACGCCGCGCGCCTCGAGGTCGAGCTTGACGGTCACGCAGTACCACGACACGGACGCGGCGCTCCGCGAGTTCGCCGAACGGAACGCCCTGGGCGCTGCGACCGATCACGCGCAGGAGCGCGCGCTCCATCTCGTCGTACTTGGCGCGGTCGATGTTCACGCCTCGCTTGCCTTCGGGGTGGAGAGTGAGGATCTTCGTCATGGCTTCGGCTTTCGCAGGAACGCGGCGATGCAGCTTCGTGGGTCGGCGGTTCGATGCAGCGCTTCGACCTCGGAGACCTCGTCGTGCACGACGCCGCCCCTAGCGGTCCTCGTCGCCGCCCGACCCCGCGAGCGGCACGAAGGCGAAGAAGGCGTCGCTGCGGTTGCCGACCGCGTCCCCCATCACCGAGGTGAAGACGGCGCCGCGGCCGTTCGGCTGCAGGTGCCCGAAGGTGCACTCGTTGTAGGCCTCGGGTCCCGTGCTCGCGCCCACGCGGTTGTCGGTGTACGCCAGGTGGCGGCGCTCGCCGGTGCTCGGTCGGTACAGCGTCAGGAACCACGCCGCCTCGCCCGCGCCGGCGATCGGTCCGTCCTGGTCGCCCGAGGTCAGGTACCACGCGTCGAGCCCGCCGTCGCCATTGCCGATCTTCCAGCCCGACGACTCGTGGTTCGCGGCGGGCAGGTCCGTGCCGGCCTCGAACTCGGTCGGGCGATAGAGCTCGCTCTCCTCGTCGAGCACGACCGCCTCGCCCCACCCGTCGTCGTCGAACGGCAGCGCGAGCAGGCGCCCCGTGCGGTTCGAGTCGAAGGCCACGTAGCAGCGATCGACCACGGCGCCGTGCACGAGCGGGCGTCCCTCGTAGGCCAGGCCCAGGCCCTCGCCGTCCTCCACGCGGATCAGCCGCGTCGCGCCCAGGTTCCCGAGCAGGAAGCGCCCGTCGGCGGTGAGGTAGCTCTCGTCGAACTCGGGCGACGCGCCGAGCTCGCCGCCGAGCACCTCCGTGCGTCGCGCCACGTCGTGCACGGTGTAGATCGAGCCGCCCATGACCTCTCCCGCGCTGCCGTACTGCTGCCACAGGAAGCGCGCGTCGTCGCGCGAGGACTACAGCCACGCGCCGCGCGCGAGCCGTTCGTCGGGCGGGTCCACGGGGAAGTGCCCGAAGCGCTCGCCTCTCTCCGCGTAGTCCATCCTCGCGGTGTCGAAGCGCCGCAGCTCGCCGCCCTGCACGCAGTACCACATGCGCGGTGTGTCGGCGTCCAAGCTCCAAGCCTGAGCCGTGTCGGCGTCGAAGAGCGGCAGCGCGCGCGGGTCGTGCAGCGTGTGGGCCTCGAGGTCCACGTCGATCGCCCAGTGGCGCTCGCGCGGCGCGTGGTAGAGGTAGGCGACGACGGTCACGAACGCGCGCCCGTCCTCCTCCCACACCTGTGAGACGAAGGGGCCGCCGTTGCTGTAGTCGGCGCCGGCCGCGGCCTCGTTCCCGACCGGGAAGGTCGGGTCGGTGAGTCGCAGCACGACCGCGCCCGTGTGGGGGTCGCGGTACGCGTCGCCGGCGCGCGGCGTCTCGCGGTGCAGCGCGCCGTTGGTCGACTCCGCGTCCCGCGACGCGATCGCAGTCGGCAGGCGCGTGGGGTCGGGTCCATCGGACCGCTCGGTCACCGACAGGACCAGCATCCCGCCGCCCGGGGCGACGAGCACACCTGTCACCAACGCCGCGACGGGCACGAGCGTTGCGAGGAATCGCGCGACCAGCTTCAACGCTCCAACCCCACCTTCTCGAACCACGCCTCCACCGCCTCGCGCTCGCCCGGGAGGTCGCGGTGCTCGATCCGCGCGATCAGGCCGTCCTCGCCCAGCTCGACCTGCTGCTCGCAGGTGTGGGTGTGGCGCTCGCCCGCGTGCTCGAGGTGGTCGACGAAGCGCACCGTTCCGGCGCCGTGGCCCGTGCCCGCGCCGGTCTCGGTGAGCGAACTCTCGTAGACGAGGCCGTCCAGCTTCGAACGGCCCCACGCCGCGGCCTCGGCGTAGCTGCCACAGATCGCGTCGGGGCCGACCAGCTCGGTGTCGCGCATCCGATAGACGCAGTGCGGCGACAGCAGCGCGCGCACGCGCCCGAAGTCGTCGGCGTCGAGCGCGGCGGCCCACTGCTCGAGCAGGTCGCGCGCGTAGGCGGCGACGCGCTGCTCGGGCGTGCCGCCGTCGCCGCTGAACGGGGCCGATTCGGAGCGGTCGTCGGAGCTGGTGTCGGAGTCGTCCGGGGAACGCATGCCCCGGACCGTATCACGGCTCGATGCGGTACATCATGCGCGGGTACGGCGCGGCCTCGCGCACGTGCTCGACGCCGGCGATCCACGCGACGGTGCGCTCGAGGCCCAGGCCGAAGCCCGCATGGGGCACCGTGCCGTAGCGGCGCAGGTCCAGGTACCACTCGACCGTCGACTGGTCGAGATCGTGCTCCTTCACGCGCTCGATCAGCGTGTCGAGGTCGTCCTCGCGCTGGCTGCCGCCGATGATCTCGCCGACGCCCTCGGTCGCGAGCACGTCGACGCACAGGGCCTTGTCGCCCTCGCGCTTCATGTAGAACGCCTTCACCTCGGCCGGATAGTGCGTGACCATCACCGGGCGGTCGTAGCGGTTCGACAGGATCGTCTCGTCGGGCGCACCGAAGTCGTCGCCGCGCACGAACTCGCTGTCCGGATCCGCCTCGAGGATGTCGGCCGCCTCGTCGTAGGTGAGGCGCGGGAAGGGCTTCTGGATGGCCTCGAGCTTGGCGATGTCGCGCTCGAGCACCTCGAGCTCGGGGCGGCGGCGGCGCAGGACTTCTTGCACCACGTGCACGATCATGTCCTCGGCCAACTCGCACACGTCTCCGAGGTCGGCGAACGCGACCTCGGGCTCGAGCATCCAGAACTCCGTCAGGTGGCGGCGTGTCTTGCTCTTCTCGGCGCGGAAGGTCGGACCGAAGGTGTAGACCTTGCCGTGCGCCATCGCCGACGCCTCGGCGTAGAGCTGTCCCGACTGCGTGAGGTAGGCCTCGCGGTCGAAGTACTGGACACCGAAGAGCGTCGAAGTCCCCTCGCACGAGCTGCCCATGAACATCGGCGAGTCGATGAGCGTGAACTCGCGTTCGTCGAAGAAGCCGCGCAGCGCCGTGACCACCGCGTCGCGCACGCGCATGAGCGCCCACTGGCGCTTGCTGCGCAGCCACAGGTGGCGGTTCGACAGCAGGAAGTCCGTGCCGTGCTCCTTGGGCGTGATCGGGTAGTCCTTGGCGTCCTGGATCACGCGCCCGCCTGTGATGCCGACCTCGAAGCCGCCCGGCGCGCGCTCGTCGGCCTTGACCTCGCCGACGAGCTCGACGCTGCTCTCCTGACCGGCGTGGCCGAGCGCTTCGAACAGCGCCTCGTCGACGTTCTTCTTCAGCACGACGCACTGACAGAAGCCGCTGCCGTCGCGCAGCTGGACGAAGAGCAGCTTGCCCTTGCCGGACTTGTTGTGGATCCACCCGCGCAGGGTGACGGACGCACCCACGTGGTCGGCGAGGTGGGAGATCGTGGTGACGGTCATGGCGTCGGCGACGGTGGTCGCAGGTCGTCCCGCGCGTCGGCGGGCACGGGGGGAGTCAGGGAAACAGGCGATAGGGCGGGTCCATGCGCACGTCGAGCACGCGGCCCTTCTCGACGACGCAGCGCCCCTTGTGCACGACGCCGTCGCGGCGCGCCTCGACGGGCACCTCGACGCGACCGGTCGAAGCCATCTCGTACAGGTCGCGCTCGCCGAGCAGTTGCACGCGCTCGTACCCGAGCGCGTTCAAGCGGTTGTGCAGGCGCTCGACGACGCCATCGGCCGCGTCGGCGCGGCGCTGCTCATCGTCGACGGGCTCGTCGCTCGGCGGCGCGGCGGGGACGATCTCGCGTTCGACCACGGCCGGTCGGGAAGCCGCTTCGATCACCGCGTCCTCGAGGCCCTTCAGCCCGTCGCGGATGTCGATGAGCACGTGCTCGGTGCGGCGCAGGTCGATGTCGCTGCGCTCGGCCGCGCTCTTCTCGAGGCGCGCGGCGATCGCCTCGAGCGCGCGCGTCTGCTCGTCGAGCGCCGCCTCGACCTCGCGCACCTGCTGTGCCACGCGCACGACCAGGTACACGAGCGCCGCCACCGCCAGCAGGAGCAGCGCGTCCAACGCCGTGGCGGCGAAGGACGACTGCGCCAGCGGCAACCCGGGATCCGCGAGGGCTGGGTCCGCGAGGGCGACGAGGACGGAGTTGGCGGACGGCGCGACCATGGGCCGAGGAGGATACCGCTCGTCCCCGCGCCCCCCAACGAATGCGGCCCGCGAAGGTCCCGCCCGTACACTCCGGCGATGACCCCTCCCCCGTCCGACGGTCACGACCCGAGTCTCGTCCAACACACGGGCCACGCGCACCGCGAGGAGCCGCGCTCCCCGCTCGCGCGCTTCGCGCCCCTGCTCGCACTCCTGCTCGTCGTCCTCGTCGCGCTCCCCTGGGGCGGCGGCTCGACCGAGCGCCTCGGCGCCCTCGAGATCGCGGCGATCCTGCCCGCCGAGCGCGACCTCGCCGGCAACCTCGCCACGGGCGACGGGCCCACGGCCGCGTCGCTCGGCGCGGCGATCCTCGGCTCGCGCTTCGTGACCGTCGCGCCTCCGCCGCCGGACGATCCCGAGCGCCGCACGCTCGACGCGACCCTCGTGCTGGGCGACCTGTCGATGACGATCGACGGCGTGGCCGCGGACGCCGAGACGGTCGTCACCGCCCGGCGCGCGTTCGTGCAAGGCCTGCGGACCGCCGCGGAGGCGGGCGTCGTCGTCGGGTTCGCCGCCGGCCCCGACGGCGAGCCCGTCGCGATCGAACGCGCGCTGTCGCTCACGGTCGACGGCGAGCGCGCGCCCGCCACCGGCGGCCTCGACGTGCGCGTGCGCCTCGGGGGACGCGACGACTCCGGCGGCCGGCGCATCGAGGTCGAAGCGCTGCTCGAGCGCGACGGCCCGACGCGCGGGGACGGCGACGCGGTGCCGGCGATCGCCGGGACGGACTGGCGCGCGCCGAACCGCTTCTCGCTCCTGCCGCCGGTGCTCGCCATCGCGCTGGCGATCGCGACGCGGCGTCCGCTCGTGTCGTTGTTCAGCGGCGTCCTCGTCGGCGCGATCCTCGTCGCGATGCGCGGAGGTCTCGGGCTGGGCGGAGCGATCCTGCCCGGCGTCGTCGACGTGCCGACGGTCTACTTCTGGAGCCGCTTCTCGAGCCTCAACGACATCTACATCATCCTGTTCGTCGTCTTCATGCTCGCGATGGTGGGCAACGCGGTGACGAACGGCGGCATCGCGGGGATCATGCAGATCCTCAGCAAGAAGGCGAAGGACGCGCGCTCGACCCAGGTCGCGACCTGGTTGACGGGACTGGCCGTGTTCTTCGACGACTACGCGAACACCGTGCTGGTCGGCTCGACGATGCGCCCGCTCTCCGATCGTTTCCGCGTGGCGCGCGAGAAGCTCGCGTACATCGTCGACTCGACCGCGGCCCCCGTCGCGGGCATCTCGATCTTCTCGACCTGGATCGCGTTCGAGGTGTCGACCTTCTCGAGCCAGCTGCCTGCGGCAGGGCTCACGACCGGGCAGGGCTACGAAGTCTTCATCCAGACGCTGCCGGTCCGCTTCTACTGCATTTTCACGCTCGTGTTCGTGGCGCTGATCGCGTTCAGCGGGCGCGACTTCGGCCCGATGGCGAAGGCCGAACGCCGCGCGCGACGCACGGGTCAGGTGCTGCGACCGGGTGCGACTCCGCTCGTCTCGAAGGAGTCGACCGAGACCGAGATGCACGCCGCCGTCTCGCCGGCCGCGTGGCGCGCGCTCGTGCCGCTCGCCGGTTTCATCGGCACGACGCTGTTCATGATCGCGTGGGGCGGCGGCGCCTTCGCGATGCCCGCCGCCGAGCTGTTCACCATCGAGGGCGTGACGCAGGTGCTGTACGACGGCTCGGGCAACCAGCCGCTGATGATCGGTGGCCTGGTCGGCTTCGTGCTGGCGGCGCTGGGCACGGCGCAGGCCGGTATCGCGGGCGAGATCCCGGCCGCCGCGTGGCGCACGCTCAAGTCGATGGGCGTGGCCTTCGGCATCCTCTACTCGGCGTGGATGGTGTCGGACGTGTGCGGCGAGCTGGGCACGGCCAACTTCCTGACCGCGCTCGTGAGCGACGCGATCGCGCCGGGCATGCTGCCGGTCGTGCTGCTCGTACTGGCGGGCTTCGTCGCCTTCGCCACCGGTTCGTCGTGGTCGACGATGGGCATCCTCCTGCCGATGGTCGTCGGCGTCAGCTTCCAGCTCGGCGAGGCGTCGGGCATCGGCGGCATGGCGCTCATGGTGCTGTCGATCGGCGCCGTGCTCGAGGGCGCGATCTTCGGTGACCATTGTTCGCCGATCAGCGACACGACGGTGCTGTCGTCGATCGCGAGCGCGTCCGACCACATCGACCACGTGCGCACCCAGGCGCCGTACGCGGTGACGACGATGTTCGTCGCGATCGGCGTCGGCTACCTGCCGAGCACCTACCTGGGCTGGCCGCCGTTGGTGTGCCTCGGCCTCGGCGTGGCGGCGTTGGTCGCGATCGTGTTCGGCGTCGGACGCAGGAGCGAGCCGGCGACCTGAGCGAGGACGGGCCGGCGTTCCTCCCGTCGAACACCCCCACCGCGAAGCTCGCCCCACTACCCTCGACCCATGCGCACCTCCCTCCCCCTCGTCGCAGCGGCGTGCGCCGCCGCCTGCGCGCTCTCGAGCGACCCGGGCACGGACCCCCTGCACGCGGAGCTGCCCGAACGCGTCCTGATGACCTCGGGCACGCCGTTCCCCGCGAAGTGGATCTGCGGCGACCAGGTCGACGAGCCGCTCCTGCAGGTGCACTGGTACGACGCCGACACAGTCATCCTGCGCCAGAGCAAGCGCGTCGACTACGAGGCGCCCTTCCTCTACCTGCTCTTCGGCGACGAACGCGCGCTGTTGCTCGACACCGGCTCGCGCGGCGAATTCCGGCTGCGCGAGACGATCGACGCGCTGATGGCGGCGCGCGAAGCCAGCGTCGGACACCCGCTCGAACTCGTCGTCGCGCACAGCCACGGCCACGGCGACCACGTGGCACACGACGCGGACTTCGTCGATCGACCCAACACCGTCGTCGTCTCGCCGCGGCCGCAGAAGCTGCGCGCGTTCTGGGGGTTCGAGAACTGGCCGAACGAGGTCGCGAGCTACGACCTCGGCGGTCGCCGGCTCGACCTGTTGCCCACGCCCGGGCACGAGCGCTCGCACCTCGCGATCTGGGACGAGCGCACGGGCGTGATCCTGTCGGGCGACACCTTCTACCCCGGCTTCCTCTTCGTCTTCCGGCCCGAG
>Ga0180435_10001064_pt1 | contig 28837 bp, 29 predicted proteins | sample SS_ome_3_FD_132467 | JGI IMG/M metagenome (GOLD analysis project Ga0180435, IMG submission 132467) | Hypersaline lake sediment archaeal communities from the Salton Sea, California, USA - SS_3_S_1 metaG | ecosystem: Environmental > Aquatic > Non-marine Saline and Alkaline > Hypersaline >... | reverse complement strand
TGCGCTGGAAGGCTGAACCTCAGGCACAGTGGCTGCAGGAGCAGCGGACTCACCGCTTGCGGTCTCTCCTTGCGCTGGCGGCGGAACTGCGAAGTCGAGGACCCTTGTGATTACGTGCGCACTGCCCTGATTGTCGATCACAGTCAAGGTGACGGTATACGAGGACAGGCTGGGGTAGGTGTGCGTAACGACCTCCCCGGTGCCAGACACGCTATCTCCGAAGTTCCAACCGTAGTAGACCAAGGATCCATCCGAGTCATGAGATGTTGATGCATCCAATACCACGGTGGAGGCTGAGGCTCCTTCAGCGGACCAGATCTCGAAGCTGGCGACAGGAGGGGTATTGGCGAGTGCCGCGATTGATCCCAGGGCGAGTAGGATAAGGGTCCAGGTCCAAATGCTGCGTTTCATTCGCTTCGTATGCCTCCCTGTCCCTCGATCCGTAGCCCCGGTGTTGCGCATTGTACAACATCTACACCGCGATGGACGGATCGTTCGCGCGAAGCGTAATCCTGAAGTAGGATGCACCAATGATCAAGGAAATCCAGGCCAAAACGCTCGTCTCACGCGTGAAAGGCATTGACACCTACTTCGGTCTCGACTACGGCATGAATCTCTATCGAGGATGCCAACATCGATGCATTTACTGCGACTCGCGCAGTTTGTGCTACGGGATTGACCGATTTGATGAGGATGTGCTGGTCAAGGCAAACGCCATTGAATTGCTCGGCGCAGAACTTGGCCGCAAGCGTCGAAAAGGCGTCATCGGCACCGGGTCGATGCATGATCCTTACATGCCGCTCGAAGAGAGCGTTCAACTGACGCGTCGCGCGCTAGAAGTCATCGCAGACTACGGCTTTGGTGTACATGTCATTACCAAGAGTGATCTTGTGCTGCGCGACCTGGACCTCTTGAAGAAGATCGCGCGTGTCTCAGCAGCCGTTTCACTGACCATCACGACCACAGACGATGCGCTGGCAAAGAAGATTGAGCCAGGCGCTCCACCGTCTTCTGTACGCTTTCGCGCCTTGAGACGCATCGCTGCTTCAGGCATCGAGGCGCGCGTGGCGCTGATGCCCATTCTGCCTTTCCTTGAGGACTCCTGGGAAAACGTTTCCGCTATCCTCGAGGAAGCATCGCGTTGTGGCGCCAGGACCGTCATTCCATGGTTTGGGATGAGCATGCGTGATCGGCAGCGCAGCTACTTCTACGAGCGCTTGGATGAGCTGTTCCCTGGCATCCGGCCTAGGTACGAGACGTCGTTCCGAGAGGACTACATGTGCCCCTCACCCAATGCGCAAGTCCTTGCTGAGCGGTTCAATGCGCGCTGTGTTGAGTTGGGTCTTGCGACCGCTGTACAGCCATTGCTCGCGCCCACGGCCAAGCCGATTTCACTGTTTGACCTGCCAGACGCATAATCAGCTATCGATGTCAGCGTGATCATCCTGAGAGGGGGCAGAAGCGTGCGCGCCTACGATCGACTTGCGAGGTTCTACGATGCCGACTGGGCAGACTTCGCAGCCGCCTGTCTGACCTTTCTCTCTACTGTTGTTGACCTCCATTCTGCGCCGCTTCGCATCGCAGATCTTGCCTGCGGAACGGGAAGCCTCGCCCTTTCCCTCGCGCAAGCGGGACACCAGGTCGTGGGAGTCGATTGCTCAGGCTCCATGCTCGAAATCGCCACGAAGAAGACCTTGGGCGAAGAACGGGTCCAGTTTGAGCAGTGCGACATGACACGATGGCGGCCCACCCTGCGGTTCGATGTGGTTGCCTGTATGTTTGATTCCATCAACTACTTGATCGACGACGCACAGTTGCAGGCACTCTTCTCTTGTGTTGCGAACGCCCTGAAATCAAGCGGCAGATTCGTCTTTGATTTCAACCGGCCCTCGATGTATGACCAGCATTGCGCGGGTGTGGTCCGACGGCACATCCACAACGAAACGCTAGTGCAGGAGTTGGATTACGACGGCGATTCTCGCATTGCAAGGACTACTTTTCGGTTTGAAGATGGCGCAGCGGAAATCCACGAGCAACGAGCCTACGAGCCTCAGGAGCTTCTGCCGATGCTGGACGATGCTGGACTAGAAGTCCAAGAACGCTTCGGTGGGCTGGATCTGCGGCCACTCCATGAGGGATGTGATCGCGCGATCCTAGTGTGCAGGCACAAGCCACCGAGCGGCTAGCTGGCCTGATCTAGCTGCTCCTGAATGGCAGCTCGAATGCCCTCTCTCGGGGCCTCGTATCCCCAACCGATCTCCTTGCCATTGATGTAGATGGCCCGAGGAATCTGATGGCGTAGCAGGACTTCTCGATCCTCTGCCTGATACTCCCGCAGCACCACCGCGTTGCCGAACTCTTCGCAGACCTCCCGGACGCGTTGCGCTTCGATGGCACTGGTTTGGCAGAAGCCGTTCCAGAATAGGTCGATGACGACCACCCCCTCCATCGGTTCAAACACGAAGTGGGGTTGTAGGAAGTGGGGTGGCTGCGCGTCAGCCGAGAACGTCTTCCAAAGCAAGACCTCACGACCTCGGGAATCCACTGGAGCGTAGCCGAGATGCTCAAAGAAAGATGCAGGCATGAACCATTCGGCTCCTGGAATGTCGCGATAAGCTGTGACCGATACTCCCGTGTGCCCCGATGCCTGCGCCTCGTGCTCGATTGCCTGGATCAGTGCACGTCCTGCACCTTGGCCGTCTTCAGCTTGCAACACGAACAAGCAGGGAATCGTCATGAGATGGGCGCCGAGTGCTCCCCAGGATGCATGTTCAATCGGGATGCCGTAGGCAAAACCGACGTGTTGATCTCCGCGCAAAGCGACCTTGAACAGGGCGCCATGAGACCGGAGTTCCTTGAAGCGAGATCGTCTCTGCGCTGCGCAAGCGTCAATCTCCTCGGACTCGTGGACATGTGAGCAGCTGGACACAAAGGCGACGTCGGTCTCTGTCATCTCTCTGATCTTGGTCTCAGGCACGATGATCTCCTCCGAAAGTGATCCTAGCGTCAAGGCGTGCAGCTGTGAATTTGAGACGCTCGACGCCTGAAATCCGGCAGACGCCTGAGCAAGAGAAAGGGCCTGCAGAGCAGGCCCTTCAGTTATATCCTAAGAGTGCTTCGGAGATTACTCGGCCTCGTCGGCAGGTGCATCCTCGCGAGAGGCTTCAAGCGTCTGGATCCGTTGGAGAATCGAGGGATCGGATCCTCCGTAGGACACAAGAGCTGCCTGGAGCGATTCGATCGCGTTCTCACGGTACACGGGGATCAGAGATTCCAGCTCATCCAACTCTTCGGCAACGGCAGCATCGGAGGAGTCCGCGACCTCAAGCTCCTCACGTCTGAAGACTGCGGCATCTAGCTTCTCTTGGTACGTCGTGCCGATGATGTAGTTCAACACAGGGTCGTCGATCGTGCCAGCGGCCCGAAGATCGAGATAACCTTGGAATCCGGCGTCTGCGTCTTCCTGATAGACCCCGAAGGCAGCGAGTAGCGGGAGCTCGATCTCAACATCGGCTTCAGCACGGGCTGTCTCGTACCACGTGCGGAAGGCCTCGTCCAACAGGCTCTTCTCGAAGTCCTCAACAATCTGTTCGCGGGATCCCTCGAAGTCAGGATCCTCGGCTTCCTGAACCTCTGCCAGTTGGATGATGTGGAAGCCGTAGTTTGTCTGCACGATACCGGAGAGCTCTCCAACCTCGAGGGCAAAGACCGCCTCCTCAAACTCCGGAACCATCATGCCGCGGCCAAACCACCCTAGCGAGCCTCCACGTACGGCACTTCCAGAATCGATCGAACGGGTGGATGCAAGCGTTGCGAAATCGGCGCCGTTCGCGAGTTCATCGAGGATTTGCTGCGCATCGGCTTCAGTGGCTACAAGAATGTGGGATGCCTTGACCTGTTCCTCCACGGCATACGAAGCTTGATTCTCTTCGAAGAACCCCTGGAGATCCTCTTCTGTGTAGTCGAGATCGCCAGCAATGGCACGCTGCGCTGCCTCCAACTCCATCTGGTCGCGTACGGACTTGCGTACATTGACCATCATCTCATCAAGCGTATAGGACTGTGCTTCGAGCATGGTGCTGAACTGCTCGAGCGTCATATCCTGGGAGGCGAGGTAGTCGGCGAACTGTCGATCCGTCTCTTCAACGACTTCCTCGTCACTGATCTCGGCATCGTAGTCTACGAGTACGCCTTGAATCAGCGTTCTGTAGGTCACAATGTCGATGGCCTCGAGCTCGATACCAAGTTCAAAGACGCGCCCATCCGGACCGTTGAGTAGATCTCGGACATCCTGCCCGAATTGCGAGTAGATCTGCTGGTAGTTCACGATCACGGCATCCTTGGCGCGTTCGAAGGCTTCCACTGTGACCGGGCGACCGTTTACATGGGCCGCGAGATCCGCTTCTGGGAGTGTGGTCGGTTCCTCATCAACCGTCGCAGGCTCCTCAGGATCTGTGGCGACCACTGGGGGTTCCGGGGTCTCGGTTGTGGGTTGCGAAACAGATGTAGGTTCATCCGTTTCAGGAGACTGGCTACAACCGATCGGAAGCAAGGCAAGTGCTACGAGCAATCCAAAGATGACAATCGGGCGAATGCGCATGGGTTCCTCCTTCGAGTCCCTAGAGAATACGCGGAGTTCTGGACGAATGAAAGCCAGCAGAGCCGCGGTGCCCAAAAAAGAGGAACGCGAAAGCGAGCGCGCCTTCGACGTTCCTCCGGACGAATCCTGCGGAGGTGGTGCAGGATAGCTTTACCCTATCCCCGGGATGTGAAGGACCTGTGGGAGGGAGTTGTTTGTCCGGTGGTCGAATCGTGGGCGAGTTGTGTGCATCACAGGCGAGAGAATACGATGCAGTCTAGCAGCGAACTTGTGCGACCGTGCTAGAATCTCAGCGCAAAGGGAGTTGAGACCTTGTCAGTTCGAGAACTCATCCTCAGCGTGGCGCTATGGATTGGCCTCTTGGCGGTCAGTGCGACGGGTGTTCAAGGAGAGGCAATTGCCTATTCCTCGAATGGAGATCTGTATCTCATCAACCTAGATACGAATGCAACGACCCGTCTAACAGACGATCGAGCGGATGCGTGGGCACCCGCTTGGAGCCCAGAGGGCACGGCAATTGCGTTCGTCTCAAACGCAGATCGAAACGAGAATGTCTTTGTGCTGCATCTAGACGGATCTTCGGCCGAGCCAGAGCAGCTGACAACGAACTCGGCTGATGATCGTGATCCGGCTTGGGCCCCGGATAGCCAACGGATACTGTTCAGCTCGAATCGGGATGGTGACTTTGATCTGTACGTGCTTTCTCTGGGACCAGGTATGGACCCGCAAGCGTGTCGACTCCTTCTGGGAACCGATACGAACGAGGTCCAGGCATCGTGGTCGCCAGACGGCGAGCGAATCCTGTTTGTCTCGGATCGAGCCGGGAACAACGACCTCTATGTCCTGAAGCGTGACAGTTTGGAGTGCGTGCAGCTTACCACGCATGAGGCGGACGATGAAGACCCTGCTTGGTCGCCCCAAGGCACATGGATCGCCTTCTCCTCCGTTCGTGATGGGAATCGGGAGCTCTACAGGATCCGACCGGATGGCACAGGGCTGCAGCGGCTGACCGAGGATCCAGCTATCGACTGGTGTCCGTCTTGGTCCCCTGATGGAACTCAAATCGTCTATTGCTCGTTTGACCCTGCTGGCAACTACGATGCGTTGCACGATCTTGTGGTCCTCACGATCGCTACCGGTAGCGTGCAGCGGTTGACGAGTAGTTCGGCGGACGAGTGGTTCCCAGCCTGGAGTGGCTCGCCCAGCGATTAGCCATCGCGTGCGGGGCGCATAGAACGCTTTGGCCCGACCATCACTTGGTCAGACACAGGTAGCGTTTGGAGATGGCAAGCGTGGCATCCGCGAATCCAGCGGCCCAAGAAGACAGGCTGCTCCCAGTGGATGAAGTGAGCGAGCGCAGCTTGTAGTAGTAAGTCTTGCCTGGAGATATGCCGGTGTCTTCGTACCAGGTCTCACGAATCATCCCAATCATGATGTATGGCCCCTGAACGTTCGCAGCTCGGTACAGATAGTAATACTGCGTAACTGCTACCGGATCCCATGAGACTCGGACTCGATCTGCAAACCCTGCCTTGCTTGCCACGACTGAGGCCGGTGGGAGAAACGCCCAGTACCCAAGGTCAGAAGCGCTCCAAGGTCCCATGGCATCGCCAGTCTGCGCACGCACACGGTAGTAGTAGGATTGCGAGGGGAGAAGTTGATGATCCTCATACCACGGATCAGTCGTTACCGCGAGTGGGGCGTAGGCACTGAACTGCCGGGTGGATCTGGCGATCTCGTAGGATGCGGCTCCCTCTACAGCACGCCACTCGATGCGGATACGGTCGTCGAATTCGCCATCACTCGCTTGGATGTTGGCTGGAGCTTCGAGCGTTTCTGCGCTTGGCTCTAGGGCCAGCGCGACGCAACTAGTCCCGGCGATCAGCAGGAGTAGTAAAGGGAACAGCAGGCAGGCAGCCTTCCATCGTGCGGTCTGAGAAGTCATGAAGGCAGTATGGTCACACATCGTTGCCTCAGCGTCTACATACGCATTCAATGAACCCAAAAAAGGAATTATGCCTCCACATTGCTTGATTATCGGCATCGAAAGGGCTACGCTCAGGCCGAGGTGATTCGTATGTGGAAGTTCCGACGGATGGCAATGCTTGGTGTCTTCGCACTTCTAGCGCTCTCCTTGTTTGGCTGCGCGCTCTTCAATACTGCACCGGTAGCAAGCTTCACGCTTGATAGTGCCGCAGGTGCTGCACCGCTCACGGTGACGGTCAATGCATCGGGATCGGTGGATCCAGATGGGGATATCCTCACCTACCAGTGGAGCTTCGGAGATGGAACGTTTGGCACCGGTGTCACGACAGATCATACATACACTGCTGAAGGACAGTACACGCTGACGCTCACGGTCCGAGATGCAGGTGGCTTGGAGACAACGATTCAGCGAACCGTACTCGTGACAGGAACCAGCGAATCGCCAGTGGCCAGTTTCACTGCGTCTCCTTCCTCTGGAGGGACACCGCTGACCGTGGCCTTCAACGCGTCCGCATCCATGGATCCCAACGGATCGATCGTCAGCTACTTCTGGAGTTTTGGCGATGGTTCGACAGGAACCGGAGTCTCCCCGCTGCACACCTATTCTGTGCAAGGAACCTATTCCGCGATGCTCACCGTCACAGACAACGACGGGCTAAAGGATTCACTGACGCTTGTAATCCTCGTCGTAGACGGTGGCCAAGGCGGCTGTAGCTGATCAGCAACATCCTGAGGCGTATGTGCTCTGCATGCACTGCGCCTCAGGGATTCTGCGAAGCAATCTCTCCACTGGTCTCTCTCATCTGAACCGCTCGCCGAACCTCCAGGAATCGGCTAGGCTGACGTGAGCACATTGAAGGGAGACCCATGACTTCAGGAACGCACATCGCAATCATCGGAGGCGGCAATCTTGGTTCAGCGATTGCCCGAGGACTCGTGCAGCTTGGGACTACTTCTGCTGACGCGTTGACGATTACGCGGCGATCGCCTGCAGGAATCGAGGCGCTTCGGCAACAGGGCTATTCTGCAATCAGCGACAACTTGGAAGCAGTGCGCAATGCTTCGCTGGTGGTCGTAGCTGTTCGCCCGACGCAAATGGATACCGTGCTTGCGGAGTTGACGCCCGGCTTGAATCCCAAACAGCACACCGTGATTTCCACGGCGTCTGACGTACGAATTGAAGACATTCGACGACACCTTGGCGATGAAATCCCAGTGCTTCGTGCAATGCCCAACGTGGCGGTTGCAGCCGGAGCTTCGATGACCTGCCTTGCATGTGAGCCAACAACTCCTGCAGATGCGAGGGCAGCTGCAGCTGCGTTGTTTGAGACGCTGGGACATGTAGAGTTCATTGAGGAAGCGCAGATGACGCCAGCGACTGCGTTATGCGCTTGTGGCGTCGCCTTCTTCCTCCGTGCGATTCGGGCAGCGTCCCAGGGTGGGGTCCAAGTTGGATTCCATGCAGATGAGGCAATTCGATTGGCAGCGCAGACTGCCAAAGGTGCGGCCGAGCTTGTGCTCGCGAAATCGACGCATCCGGAGTCGCTGATCGACACAGTGACGACTCCCTTGGGGATCACGATTGCTGGACTGAACGAAATGGAGCACCAGGGATTCAGCTCCTCACTGATCCGTGGGATCGTGCTATCCGCTGAGAAGGCCAACGAGTTGTATGCTTCGCGGCAATCTAGCGAACCTGTGGATGACTAATTCGCCTCGCGTGTTGCGATCCATGGCTCGTGAGTCCACAACGGTCGGAACGATGATCCGCCTCTACTGCACGCGAGTTCATCGATCCAAGATGCTTTGCCCGGAATGCAGCGCGTTGCAGGTCTATGCAGATGCGCGACTCGAACGGTGCCCCCATTGGCCTCGAAAGCCGTCCTGCAAACGCTGTACGATCCATTGCTACGACGTGTCGTATCGCGCTCAGATGCGTGCCGTCATGCGATACGCCGGACCACGCATGCTGTTTCGACGTCCCTTGCTCGCGTTCAGACATCTGCTGACTCGCTAGCGCAGAACGAGTGTGCAACGGTCCAAGTCACAGTTCGAACTGCCAGTGACATGAAGGAGGCCCACATGACAATGTCTACGCCAGATTTCGAATCTCTGCGCAAGGAGCTGCGCGCCTATCACGACGCCTTCATTGAAGCGCACGTCGAGAACCGCCCGGAGTTCATGGTTCAGGATCTTGCACAGGACTATGTAAACGTTTCACGCGGACAACTCGTACGCGCAACAAAGGACGAAATCAAAGCTCAGTTCGAGAACTACCTGGGTAACACGGCCTTTGCAGAGTACTCGATGCCTGAGGAGCCTGAGATCGGATTCTCTGAGGATGGCTCCATCGCGTGGTCCCTGTTCAGGCTCCAAGTGGATGCAACTTGGAAGCCAGGAGCTGAAGACGCAGTGAGTTACGAGGACACCTGGGCGTGTCTTGTCCTGTTCAAGCGGGACGGCGACCGCTGGCTGCGCATCGCTGAGGCATCCAATCGAGTGCCCCGCTAGACGCGCACTTGCGCCCCACTAGCTTGCCCCGATTTCGGACAACATGGCTGCCCCTGTCCGAATGCCCTTGAAGAACCGCTCGACCTCGAGGTTCTCGTTCGGCGCGTGGTTGGATTCATCTGGGTTTGCATAGGGGATCACAAACGAGTGCACACCTAGAATCTGAGTGAAGACGTAATCAGGGAGCGTGCCCCCGAGCGCAGGCACGAGAAGCGGGTCCTCGCGCTGTGCACGTTGGATAGCCCGTCGCAATGGCTCGGCGAACGGCGAATCGAGCGGAGTCTTCGAAGGCTCCATGCCCCCCTGCCGGATGAAGGCGACGCCCGGCGCCTGTCCGTGCACATGGGACTCCACCTTGTCGAGGATGTCGTCTCTTCGTTGTCCGTCGACCAATCGAATATCGCACTTCGCAATGGCCTCATGAGGCAGCACGGTCTTACTGCCAGCTCCTCCATACCCTCCGTGCAGGCCGTTGATCGTTAGCGTAGGCCAAACTGCGAGTCGATCGGCAATTGCTCGATCGACTGGCGTGTCGAGGGCCTGGAGATCGAGTTCCCGCTGTATGGACGCAGCGTCATACGGCAGCCTGTCGAGTGCTGCGCGTTCGGTTGGGGATGGAGAGGTGATCCCATCGTAGAAGCCCGGAATCGTGATTGTTCCATCCTGGTCCTTCATGCTTGAGAGCAGGTGCACAAGGGTCCACAACGGGTTCGGTGCGATGCCTCCCCAGTTCCCTGAGTGCAGGTCCTGATTGGCTCCGGTTGCGCGCAGCTCGAACGAGGCGACGCCCCGTACGCCAAACACAATGCATGCCTTCCCGCTCTCATGTACCGGTCCGTCAGACGTTATCGCGAGGTCGCAGGCCAGTCTATCTCTGTGCATACGCACGAAATCTGCGATGTGTGGGCTGCCGGTCTCTTCCTCGCCCTCCAACAGCAAGATGATGTTGCACGGCAACGTGCTGTGGCATGCGAGGTACGACTCGATCGCAAGGATATTGGCGAAATGCTGGCCCTTGTTGTCCCCAACGCCGCGTGCATAGATCCGGCCATTTCGAATCTCGGGCTCAAATGGAGGGGATTCCCAGGCGTCCAGAGGATCAGGTGGCTGCACATCGTAGTGCCCGTAGAGCAGAACGGTCGGAGCGGTGTCTCGAGCTTGGTACCTCGCCTCGATGATCGGCCAATGCTTGGTCTCGTGTACTTCGACTTCCAATCCGATTCCTGAAAGCACCTCGACAAGAAGGGCCGCGGTCTCCCGGATGCCGACACCTTGCGCGCTGATGCTCGGCTGCCGAAGATACTCAAACAGTCGCTGCATGTACTCGTCTTGGTGCTGATCGATGTGTTCGAACACGGGTTGGAGCGGATCCATATAACCTCCGAACGTCAGTAACCGGATTGTCCCGTGTACAGCGTCTGCGTGCGAACTCAGCCCGCGCTACGGGCCGAATGGATAGCCTGCCCGAAGATTTCGCTGCAACAGCGGAGCGTCCGATCTTGGGATGTGATCCCAATCGAAGTCTAGTGCTGCTTCATCCTGGATGAAGCGATCTGCAATCTGAGTCAAGGTCGCGTACTGCACGACCCCGGCGTCCACAAGCGGCGCCAGGCGCGCCAGCAGATCGTTCCACCATTCGATACGACGCTCCCAGTACTGAACCGAGTCCGTGGGCGCCGTCCATTGAGTAGCAATGCCTTCTGTGCCTTCTGCTGCCAGGAACTCTCTGGGGCTCAAGAACAAGGCGAGGGTATTGACTCGGTCTGGGTGCCGATTCTCAACGGCCTGGCGAACGGCTTGTACGCTGTTCACCATCTCCCCATGGCCGATGAAGATGTACTTGCCCTCTGGATCGTGTTGTGTCCAGTCTGTCTGAGAGGGTCGCCAAACCCAAGCTGCCGTGCATTCCCCTGCGCCATGTCCAGGAAGTGAGACGCCCCAGAGAATCACAAACTCTGGGTAGTACGCGTCGAAGTAGGCGAGTTGGTCTTGGATCGTCTCCTCGTTCATGCCGGAGGCAACGGGGGTTGGCGTTCCGCCTGCCAAGACGATCTCTTCACGCACCTCGTGGTAGAGGACTGAGGACTCGTGCGCATGCGCATCGACTTCGTGTCCCAGCACTTCCAGCTCAGCGTAGAAGTTGGGCACATAGTTCGCGACGCCACGTGAGAATGTCCAATCCGATCCGAAGCTGATGCGTGCACCGTGTTCTGCTGCCATGGCTGCGAACGATAGCATCGCGCTGGCGAAGTGCTGCATCACCGCCTCATCTCCGTCGTAGTCAGGAATGTTTGCCTTGGGCAATACGCCTCTGCTGAGATCCTCTTCGTTGTGTACGATGATTGTCAGATACAGTGGGGGCAATTCATCGTATTCGGTCTGGCCCTGTGTCAAATCAGTCCCTGCGCATATCACGAGCAGGATGGCAATGATGACGCGCTGTGCAAATCGGCTATGCATCGAGATCACCTGAGCTAGTCTAAGCGGGGCGGCTTCCCAAGCCCAAGTCACTAGGTGGAAGCTCCATTCCGGTGCCGTTGATTGATCTGGTACTCACGGCCCTTGGTGTACCACATTCCACAGGATGTGCAGTGTTCTGCCTCACCGGGATCCGTCAGATGACTCGGGCGTGCATTCAGCCACCCGTCTGCGAAGCGGGCAGCGTAACGTGTCGTCGAGTAGGTCCAGCCACGTGCGAGCTCCGACAGTTGCGAGAACTCCAGCCGTCCACCGCATCTCGGGCAACGACCGAACCACACGATCAGCTGCCTGAACAGGCTGAGCCTTCTGGCATGTACTCGATCGTTGGACATGGTTCAGCATGACACCGAGTCCGCGCCAAAGGCAAATGCTCATGAAGTCTTGAGTCTACGCAGCCGAGTCGATGAAGCGTCGGATGTCTTCTCTAAAGGCTGCGAGCGAGTCCACATCGAGATAGAACATGTGCCCTGCTTCATAGTTCTCGGTTTCCACTTGCGCTCGCAACGCAGCATCGATGTTCATATGGCTGATCATGTACTCGGTGGCAAACAGTGGCGTTGCCAGATCGTAAATGCCCTGGCCCACGAAGACGCGCATGTGAGGGTTCTTTGCCATGGCCTCACGAAGAATCTCGCCTGTCGCAGGAATCCTCCCGTTGTCCCACTGCCAGGATCCATTCACCTTGAAGCTGAGTGTCTCGTAGTTGAGGTCTGTCTCCACACCTAGCTCGGTGCGAGCGTAGTGATTGAATGCTGCGGAGTAGGGAGGCGTAATGGCGTGCAACGAGGGATCAAACTCTGGCTGTGCGTTAACGGTTGCCGCTTCCACACCCTTGAAACGCGAATCGAGACGTCCCACGCTCCGCTTTTCGCTTCGCAGCAACTCCTTGCAGAAATTGAAGATGTTGAGACGCAGATTCGATCCAGAGATATATGTAGGATCGATGCCGGTGTATGCCGCGAGCTGGCCAGCAATCTGGGCTTGCTCAACTTCATCGAGTCGATCGCCCTTCATCAGCGCGGTGGTGAGCGGTCCCTCAGCCCAGGCCTTTACTTCATCAATGAGTGCCTGCACGGACTTCTCCTGAAGCGATGACTCCAATCGCTGGTGATACCACGCTGTGGCTGCATAGGTTGGGACAAAGAGCTGAAATGGCAGATCGTTGGCTGGCAGGAATCGGATCGACTGGAAATCAAGAACTGTGGAAATGAGAACGATGCCGTTGAAGGCTATCCCGCGGTCCACGAGATGGCCTGCCAGTGCCGCGGCTCGCGTGGTGCCATAACTCTCTCCGGCGAGAAAGAGCGGAGAGGTCCAGCGCGCATATCTCGTAAGAAAGAGGCGGATTACTTCCCCAACCGACTCAATATCTCCCTGATAGCTCCAGAACTTCTTGTCATGGTCCGGTTTGGAAGCGCGGCTGTAGCCGGTGCCTACCGGATCGATGAACAGCAAATCTGTCTGATCGAGCCAGGCATGTACGTTGTCCTCGTAGCGATAGGGAGGTGCCGGCATCCATCCTTCAGGCTCCATCACGACCCGCTTGGGGCCCAGTGCACCCATGTGCAGCCAGATGGAGGCAGAGCCAGGACCTCCATTGAACGCAATCGTCAAAGGCCGGGAGCCATGGTCCTCAACGCCGTCGAGTTCGTACGAGGTGAAGAACACTTCAGCCTCTACGTTGTCACAGTCATCCGTGAGTGGCATGGAACCCGCACGTGCCGTGTAGTTCAGCGTCTTCCCACGAACTGTGATCTGATGAGATGTCTCGATGGGTTCGATGCCTAGGAGCTTTCGATCCTTCTTGAGTTCTTCCTCTGCCTTGCCATTTGCGGGCTTTGCTTCTTCCGTCATTGCACACTCCTCGGGATCTCTCGGATTCCTCAGGAGTGTACTCGGAACGGGCGGAAGCTACTTGCGCACCGCCTCCACGCCAGACACAAACTCAGACACGGTCATGGAAGCGATGGCCTCGCCAATGAGCTCAAGTGGAAGATCGTCCAGACGTTTGAAGCGTACGCAGGACTTCCCGACGTCGTATCGCTTGCCGGTTGCCTTGTACGCCTTCTCAAACGCGGACTGCTCCGCTGGATCCATGTAGATGCTTGTGAGGTATACGGCCATGTGGTTCTTCTGCGAAGCCAGTGCTGCGTACATCAGCGGTTGCTGGTTGTAGGTGTCGGGGTATGTCTCCAACGGAACTTGATAGGTGATCATGCCCCAGTTCATGGCTTCCTCGAACCCCTCAGGCAGGCGATTTAGAATCACCTTGCGCACGGACTCGATGGCCTTTCTGCGCTCCTCGGGCAGCTCTGCGAGGTATTCTGCTACTGTGGCTGCGTTTGATCTCATCTGCACTCCTTCCCTGTCCGTCGACTTCTTCAGCTGAAACGAGCACGTTCATACACTGTAAGTGAACCAAGGAGGGATGGGAATGAAGTGGAGTGATTCCGAAGCTTTGGTGGGGGTGCGGGGCACCGCACTCGTACTTTCAATCTGCTGTTTGATCGTGGGGCTGGCTGTCGTGGCATCCGATCAGACGAGTGACGGGCCGTGCGGCGAGGAAGCGGAGACCGCGGACCGAGTAGCTTCCGATGTGGTGAACCCAGTCCGGGCCATCGTCTCCGACGAGATCCTGACTTGGCGGGATTGGGTGGTGGATGGTGGGTTTGAAGCGGGAACGGAAGCGCTGGTCTTGCTAGATCATCCAGTGGAACGGCTGGATGCTGCCTCGGTCCTGCGAACCCAACTGGCGGCCCATGAGGGTGCTTGGGGGTTGCGGGCCACGGCAGGGGGTGGACAAGGAATCCTGTTGGCCATCCGTTCAGAGATCGAGAAGGGCGAGCAGACACGCTGCAGTTTCTGGGTGAGATCCCAACGTGGCGAGGCTGACCTTCGAGTGAGCGTTCTCGGTGTTGAGCACGGACCAACATCCGAACCAACCACACTGTACCAACCGGCACCGTTTGTCGTGTCTACAGCATGGACTGAAATTGCGTTTACATTCTCCAACACTCGCGGGGTGGCCTATGCGCTATTGGCCCTCGATGTTGGCCCAAACACAATCCTGGATGTTGATGAGGTGGCGATTGAGGCTGAGCAATGGGCTGACGCACCATTAACGCGCTGCTCGCGGACGGTGGGCGGCATTACAGTGCCTTCTGTTGCTGCTGCTCCCGTTCACTTCAACGTACTGATTCACATCGAGGATCCTCGCATCATCACCCAGAATGAGTACTACTTCCGCGAGAAGACTGCCGTGTTCACAGAACTTGCGCGCATACTGCACGAGCATGGTGGCTTTCTGACGATCCAACCAGAGGAAGACTGGCCGATGGCCTCCCTCAAGTTCGCGCCGGACACGCTCTCGGATCTCGCGAGCGAGTTTGGTGTGGTGTACTCAACCCATACGCACGGGCCTGCTTGCGAGGACGACAAGGGACGTTTGCGGAGCAATCAAGATTGCAACGATTGCAGGACCTGTCCAGGTTGGGAATCTGTTGTAACGGACTCTGATCCCTACACACCGGAGTACGTTGGCGCGTTGCGCGAATTGCTCGCTGAGGTTTCGGGCACTGAAGTTCAGGATCACAACGGCAACTTCCACTACGAGAACGCCTCTGCGCTCGCGGATGTTGGGATCTCCACTTGGTCCGCATTCAAGGATCACAACACGCAGTCAACGTTCGACCAGCTGTTCACCAATCCCTGGCGGCCCACAATGTGCGATGCGATTGAGCAGCCGGAGCTGTTTCAGACACACGATGCTAACACCCAGATCATCTTCGTCCCCGGCTGGGGGCAGGCGATCACACGTCACCCTGAGCGCTTGCACGAGCGACTTGCACCGATGCTGAGCCAGGTGTTGCGTGTTGCGGATCCGGATCGCGTGAATAGCTTCTATATCGTGACCCATGTCGACCACTATCGGGCAGATGGAGATGAGGATTACATCACTTGGGACGCTGATTCCGGGCAGTATCTCTACGGAGACGCGTTTCTTGCGGACCTTGCGGAATGGGAGACTGCGCTGAGCGAGCTGATCGATCCGTTGGTTGAAGAAGGCTACCTGAAGTGGACGAGCCTTCCTGAGATCGGCTCGATGTTTGAAGTTTGGGAGGCAGAGACTCGTAGCGAGTAGTCTCGCGTAGGATCGCGTACAGCTCACTCTGCTGGGAAATCGACGATCACGGTCGTGCCTTCGCCTTCCGTAGATTCTATGCGAATCTTTCCGCCATGCTCTTGGATGATGCCGTAGCTGATCGTCAGGCCAAGTCCCGTCTTCTCGTTTCGTGGTCCTGTGGTGAAGAACGGGTCAAACACGAGGCTTGAGACTTCATCTGACATGCCTGCTCCGTGGTCCTCGATGGTGAGCCGTACCCACGACGATCCATCAGCATCTACGGGATCGACGGAGATTTGGACGATCTTGTCCGTATCAAACTCCGGATACATCTTGTCGAGCGCGTCGCGAGCGTTCATCAGCAGATTGATCAGCACCTGCTGAATCTGAGGTCGAGAGCAGTGGATCTCAGGCACATTGTCTGCCAGCTCCGCTTGGATGGATACGTTGCTATGAAGCATGGCGTTTCGTACAAGGGGCAGGCTGTCATCAACAATCGTGCGAAGGTCCGCAGATTGCCGCACGCCTTGATCCCCACGTGAGAAGGCGAGCAAATTGCGAACGATGTGGGCGATCCGTTCTCCCTCCTGCAGAATGCCTCGGACGTGTTGCTTGGAGTCCTCATCGCCAATTCGACCTCCGATGAGTTCGGCATAGCTCATCATGCCCATCAGCGGGTTGTTGATCTCGTGTGCTACACCACTTGCCATCGTGCCAAGGGCCTCCATCTTCTGCTGATGTCTCAGCCGGTCTTCATTCTGCTTTCGCTCGGTAATGTCGACACAGAATGCGACGAGCCGATGAGGATCAAGTGCAACGGCATCGATCTGGATCCAAAGCTCTGATCCATCCTTCCTGTACACAAGCGTTTCTCCGCTTGCGCTTCCCGTGCTACGAAGCTGAGAGAACAACTCAATCTCGTCCGCGCTGAGTTCTTCCCTCATCAAACCGGGAATGCCAAGCTTCAGAAGCTCTTCACTTGAGTACCCAGTCATCCGGCAGGCGGCAGGATTCACATCGACATACTCCGCTCGTTCATTGGCCACAAAGACTGCAATGGGTGCCTTCTCAATGACCATGCGTAGATTCTCGATGCTTGACTGCAGCTGTCCGGACATCTCTTCAAAGGATGAAGAGAGATCCTGGATTTCCCGTATTCGGCCGGCTGGAGCCATTGAAACTGCTTGCCCTTGTCCCAGAGCATTCGAAACCGCAGTTAATGACTCTAGGGGACGGACAATCCGGCCCGCCAGAACCGTGCCAATCCCGAACGCCAGGGCTAGCGCAATCCCGAGCAAGGCAAGCGTAGTCCTAGTGCCCGTGCGGACAAGACCCGCGAAATCCGATTCCGGCATGACGACGACATTGATCCAGTCGATTCCATATGGATCACGGATTGGTTGAGCTTGAAGGAAGTATCGCTGTCCGTCGATCAGCAACTCATGGCGGCGATCTGAGCTGATCCCTAGGAGTTCGGGATACTCATGCTCAAGAAACAGGGTAGTCTCACGAATGAGTTTGGCCTCGCTCTCGCGTGCCAGGACACGTTCGACAAGCCCCGCTGACTGCTCTGAAACTTGTGTTGCAGCCGTGGACGAGGCGACCAAGAGTCCGGAATGCTCGACGATGAAGCCAATTCCGGATTCCCCATAGTCCAGCGAGTGTAGGTACTCATCGATTTGCGACAAGAAGATGTCGCTCGAAAGCACGAGGCGCAGATCTCCGTTGGCATCATAGACCGGACGACTCGCTGCGATTGCTAGATCTTGTGCAGAGAAGAGGATGTAGATTTCGCTCCACGTAGGGCGGCCAGCTTCGACTGCAGAAACGTACCATGGACGTGTGCGTGCATCGAAATCCGGGATCGACAGGATCAGTTCCATACGATGACCCAGATCATCGATTCGATGCTTTACGAACGCGCCGCTTCGAAAGCCCTCTGTCTCGATTGTATAGAGTGGGCCATCTGCGCCCTCGCGGCCTGCATCGATCAAACCACCTGCTGTCGAGCCGACGTAGATACTGCTGACACCCTCGAAGATCCTTACCTGTTCGATCAGCAAGGCGCGAATCCCCTCTGGGCCAAGCACTGCCGGATCGACAACCTGGAACGCAGCTGCGTTCGCCTCAATGATTTCGTGAGGGACTGCAAGAAATCTCTTGAGGTGAGAGTCGATTCGTTGACCGATCACGGACTGGCCGATCGCGATCCCTTCGTCGATGGCTCTTCTTCCTGCACGATACCAGAGCAGGCTGACGACAATGATTGTCGCGACGAGAAGCAGACCCAGGAGGATTGTGATTACATGTCGAATGCGAATACCGCGGGGGCGATCTTGCGTACGCTTGTCCTTCATCTGCTTCATTGGCGTTGCCACCTTGAACTGGACCTAGCATACAACATTTCGGCACGAAGCTGAGATGGGAGCGGATCAGAGATTTGGCTACTGAGCGCGCGGAGGGCGGGGAAACCACATGGAGACGGCCTCCATGTAGTCTTTGTATGCCTTGCCGAATCTGGCGAGCAGCAGTCTCTCCTCTGCCTTGGCGAAGATGTGCAGTGCGCCAATGAAGATGAACCAGACAACGGCTGCAGCGAGAGATGGGTAGGCAAGCAGGAAGGCCAAGAGCAGAAGGATCTCGCTCAAGTACATCGGATGGCGCACGATCCCAAACACACCGCTTCGCACAACCTCATTCGCAGCGCGATCCGACCCGAAGATCGCTCGATGGCTCCCCACACCAAACACGAGTGCAACGATCGCCATGATGGCTGCCACTGGCAGGCGGGTTGTGATCGGCGTTTCCGCGGTAATGAAGGTCGTGAGATGCAGAAAGAACGAATCCGCTATCCAAACCGCAAAGAAGATGAGCCCCAGGATGATCTGTACAGCATCCGATCGGGGATGCTCTCCGGCCATGCCCGTTTCCTTTGATTCCACAGGTTGTCGTGTTTCGGTCATCGTCCACCCCTCCAAATGCATTGTAGCCGCTTGCCGAGCGACAAGCCCGAGAACGCGGGCAGTCTCCGTCTGATGTCGAAGGCAGATCTTCAAAGATGTCGGTTTGGAATCACGCAGCCGCCTTGTGCTAGACTTCTCATGTGGCGCACAAGGAAAGGGGGAAATGTGCCGAGCGATCAACGCCAACCGGATCGTCTGCCCTCGTACGACGAGTCGATCAGCCGCCTGCTGTTCGCCATTTGCCTGATCATCCCCGTGACGCTGATCCTGGCCGTCATCTTCTATCGTGACAGCTTTCACCTGCTAGGCAATGCGTTCAGCGAGCTGGGTGAGATCCGGACGCATTCTGGGAACCCGAATCCCGTGGCTCGACTCATCTTCTCTGCCGGATTCATTGCTTCTGGAGCCGCCATGCTTGTCGTGAGTTGGCGTTTTGCCCGTACGCAGGGACTTCGAAACCGCTTCCTCAAGAGCGCGCTCGCGCTCTTTGCGACCGCTGGATTCTTCATTGGGATTACGCCAAACGATCTTAGTCACTTCTGGCACTCCGTGGGTATGGGAACTGTCGTAGGTAGCATCTTCTTTCTCGGACTCATCTTCCTGTTGGAGATCAAGCCAACGATCTCCACATTCGTCTTCTGGTGGAATCTGTCTGTCCTGAGCGCCTCTGTCTTGCTCTATGCAACGCTTTGGTTTCTTGACTCCGACCTCAAGCAGATGGCACAGAAAGCCTGTGTGATTGGACTCCTGCTCGTGATGGAGCGCGCGGGAACGCTCGCACCCGAAGGGTTCGAGTGGCGCACCGCGCTCGGGACATTGCGGAAGAACAACTAGCGACTAGCCCAACAACGTCGGAACCGCTACACACATTCCGAGAATCCCGAGGAGTAGGCCGATCAGAGCGAGAATCCCTGAAATCTTGAAGTAGAGCCGAAGCCGATCCAATGCCCGGTCCAACTCTCGTTCACTACCCGAACTCGCTGCGCTGGCCGCAGCATCGGCTGCGATGAAGAGGAGTGCTGAGGTCCAAATCGGTAGCCAGATGACCAGGAGATTCAGCCAGCTGCCAAACACGCTAAGAATGGCGCCTAGGATTGCCAAGACAGCCACGAACTTCATCCAGTTACTCGCGCTCCCAAGCGTGGATGCGAGCGCCCGGATCTTCTGCTGCAGCCGAGCGTTGCACGCACGCTCTGCCGTTGACTGTTCGTTCGTAAGGTGAATGCTCATACTGCGCCTCCCTTAGGTCAAGTAAGGGCAGTATACCATGAGAGCAATGCAGAGAACTGCATGAGGCATGGGTAAGCGACTGTCAGGTTGTGCACGGATCAAGACTCTGTGCTCGCTGAAGCGTTGAGTTAATCAGGATTGGCCGTGCGATGAGGTGCATCTACAGCACACTATCGCACGGCCGAAATTCCAAGACCTGGCAAATGGCGGGATGCGGACTAGAAGCCGAGCAATCCGAACACTACCCAAGCCACACCGAGCGCGAGCACGGTGTTGAAGACCGTGGCTGCACCATAGACAACGAGTGGTCGCCAACCCATTCTCCCGAGTTCGCGGATCGACAACTCAAGTCCAATCGAGAAGAAGGCCATGGCAAACGCCCATTTGGAAAGGGTCTTCAGCGCGCCCACGATCTCCTTGCTAAACAGCCCGAAGGATGCGAGCACCGAAACGAAGACGAACCCGAGCACGAACTTCGGGAAGCGATGCCAGATCATGGATGCGCTCGGTCTCTCGTCTGGCTTCTTCTCTACACGAACCACGAAGTAGAAGGCAAGCAGGAACGCAGCGATTCCGATCAATGCGTTCTGCGACATCTTCACCACGGTTGCCACAGCCTGTGCTGCCTCCCCATGGATGGTTCCTGCGCCGACAACGGCTGCAGTGGTATCGATGTTGCCGCCAAACCACGCGCCAGCGATGTCTGCAGGAAGCCCAAGAGCCTGTGCGATCCATGGCATGGCTACCATGAGCGGGATCGCAGTGAAGATGACCAGCGCCGTGACGTACGTGATCTCTTTCTTCTTGGCCACTACGGCACCCGCGGCAGCAATGGCTGCCGACACACCACAGATCGAGACAGCTGATGCCATCACAGCTTTCAGTTGCTCGTTCACTTTGAGCTTGGTTCCGATCCACCAGGTGAAGAAGAACACACACGTCACCATGACAATGGCTTGAATCAAACCGCCAGCGCCTTGGCTGAGGATTTGCGTAATGTCGAGCCGCGCACCCATCAGTACGAGCCCGATCTTCAGGAAGAGCTCCGTCTTCATTGCGGGCTTCAGCGTCTCGTGAGTTCGAGAGGCGCGCAAGACTCCATTGACAAGCAACCCAAGTGCGACAGCGATCAAGGGGTACTCAAGCGGGTTCTTGCCAATGCCTTGCGCTTTGAACCAGCCAGAGATGCCAGCATCCAACTCTGCAATGAGGATCGCAGCAACTGCAATGACCGCAAGCCCAATCCAAAAGCCTACTCTAGAGGGTCGTGTCTCTGTCATCGTAGGACTCCGAAGAGCGGCCACGGGATCGACGTGACATTGAGCAGGACAACGATCAGGACGATGAGCAACCCGACGATGACCGAGATCCAGTCCTCACTGAGTTTGCTTTGCCTAGCGGGCTGATTGGTGGTCTGACGTTCTGGCATAGATATCTCCCTTGATTCATGACGATGAAATGCATCGCGTCACTCTGCGTGCGATTGCGGCATTATACGGAGGGGAAGCTGAAGGACAACCACAACGAACCCATCACACCTAGTGATGGGGATTCTAGCGATTGGGCAAGAGACGATCCTTTGCAGCGAGAATCGCGTCTGCTGTCGCCTGTTCAGGAGAGATCCGCCAGACCGGCTGGGCGCGGTGTTTTACGCAATCTGTGTCCACTTGCGCGCGATCATTGCCTGTGATGTGAAGCATGATTGCATCACTGGACTGCACCGTACCAGTTTCTACGGCCTTGAACAATGCTGCCGTGGCAACGCTTGCCGCCGGGCCAATGGCTAGCCCCTCAGTGCGTTGGAAGCGCCGGCCCGCTTCGCGAGCTTCGGCATTGGTGATGGCATAAGTCAGGCCGTCCGTGGCTGACAGCGCGTCACGCACGCCTCCTGGAATACCAAAGGGTGGTGTTCGGTTGGCCAGCACAAGGGCGTCTATCTGCTCAATCTTGCGAAGCTGCTCCGCGACGTGTGCGTTGGGATCGATCGGCATACCAAGTGTCCATGCCTCGTGGATGGGGGCAAACGGCGCATTCTGCGACAGGTGGAGCTGCGGCGGTTGTGTACCAACACCAGCCTGAACAAGTCGCATGGATGCTTCCCAAGTCGCAATGGCACCGGTGCCACTGCCGATCGCCTGGAAGTAGTGTGCAGGCAGTCCTTGGTGTCTCCTTGCGTACTCCAGAATGCCGGTGGACATCCCGTCTCTGCGTGCAACGTTGCGTGCCCCGCCTTCGTTGGGAATCTCCAATGACTCACTAATCAGGCCAGCCACGCGGATGGCCTCCGCGTAGTCATCGCATCCATCCAGGACCACGAGGCGTACGGCTGGTGTCGGCGCGCATGGAATCCAAAGGCGTTCGAGCGCACGTTCAGGAACCACGATAATCACCGGGAAGTCGAGCTGTGTCGCTGCATAAGCGAAGGCGCGCGCGGTGTTGCCAGCGGATGCCAGCACAAGCGATTCGATGCCATGCTCACGGTAGTAGAGCATGGTGGGAATGGCTTCGAAGTCCTTGAAAGACCCCGTAGGATTCTCGGCCCCGAGCTTGGGTGCGTAGCCACTGAAGGCGATCGACAGACGTTGCAGGCCCATTTCATCTGCAAGAGCTTCGGACTCAAGAATCGCAGTTCCAAGTGGAACGTCAGACGGCATGCTTGCTGGGATCCAATCCTGAAACGCGAAGAGATCGCTCCGATCGGTTGGTCGGAAGGCCGTGTTGCCGTATTCCGAGCGCAACAGACCGTTGCAGTGATCGCAGTGCAATCTAGGCGGATCGTATGTCGCCTCGCATCCAGTGCATCTCAGTGCAAACTTCGCCATTCAGACTCCTTACAAGCAATGACCGACGTCGGAGAGCTCGATCGTCGGATTTCAAGTATGCACCCGCTTCCAGCAGGAGGCAACGTGAACGAATAGCTGAATGCTTGATCCAATTTGGGTCTCATCATGCCAGGCGCTAGGATCGCGCCTCACAGCAACGCAACTCGGAGGCCGTGAAGCACGCACAGGATGTGACGATCTGAGTACGCAGCAGATCCTGTCTCAGACAACGCCAGCTAATCGAATGGACGGTTTCCCCCTGCATCCTCGATCATGAAAACAACAGGCTTGAACGCGTCTGTGCATGCGAACCGATCTTTCGGAGATCGGTTCGTGGCAGAAGTGAGCTTCTCCTCCTAATCCGCTCCACTTCGGGTGGAACGGATCAGCTGCTGCACAGCTGGATTGCCGAGACGTGGCTAGTCGAATGGCTGGTTCTCACCTGCATCCTCGATCTTGAACACGACAGGTTTGAATGCATCTGTGCAGCAGGCAATTGCGGTGCCGGGATCCTTGAGCCCAATGTGGCTGCCCCCACTCATAACAAGCAGGATCTCCTTGTGAATGTCAGCCCAGGCCCAAGGGCAGAAGCCGGCAGGGGGTGAATCCCATGTGGATAGCAGGAATTCCTGGCCTTCTTCGAATACGCTGCACGGAACGGGGAATCGCTTGTTGATCGTTGGCTTGCGATAGGTTGCAGCAAGATCTGGGTTGCTCATGCACCGCAGCACGGTGATTCTAGCTTTTCGAATCATCACTCTCCTCCTTTGCCACAGTCATAGACAACGCACGATCACAACTTGGAGTGTCACAATCGTTGCAGTCAGATGAATCAGTTGATGGCGTGGGGCCTGCCGCAGGCGCTGCAGATGCTGGTATGCAACGAAACAACGCCTCCACATTGCTTGCACCTCCATCGCACCGATTGCTCTGCAAGGTAAGCTGTCTCCCCCATCGCTCGCATGTCCCGAGCTTCCTTGATCAGGCTTACGTTGTAGCGCTGCTTGTAGCTCTTGTCGAGACGCTTGATCCGAAGGCAGGGGTAGTCTGCGCAATCGACACAGAACGTGAGACCTCGCGCGCTCGCGCACTGCACGGTTGCACAGTTGCTGCAGCGCGCTGTCTTGCCCGCGCCTTCGAACTGACAGCCTGGACAGGTGTTCTTGGTTCGCAGGTGTTTGTCGCAAACCGCACAGTTCATTCCGCAGGTGGCAAGAAGCTTTGGATCGAAATCGGTCAGCATCTCTGGTTTGTTGCCTCCAGCACAGCATTTGGTTCGGTCGGATCCTTGGTACAGGATCGGCGTACAGAGTGTAATGCAGATGCCTCGATGAAGTCTGGCGCAGGCGCAATTTCAGCCTGCTGATCAGGAATCCCCAAACATCGAGTGTTTCTTGAATGGATCCTCTGCCAGGTGTGGCTGCTTCAGCAAGAGTTCACGGCGCGCGATGCGACGTTTGCGCTCTCGAAGGACCAGGAATACGGCCAATCCAGCGCCCATGAGCACGAGTGGAATGGCAAGGAACAATGCGTGCGCCATGTGATAGGCTTCGATATCGCTCGGTGTCATGTCCATGTTGGTTTCCTCAACTACTTCAGCTTCAGGTTTGGGTTCTGTTTGGCCCGATCGATGCGCATGCGCCGTCTACGGTGTTCCTTGAGCAAGCGGGGGGCGAAGAAGATCGCGAGACCGGCGGCCAGAAGGCCGCCAAGCAATAGCGCGTACTGAAGCACAACCCTAATTCCTGTTTCTGGTGTCATCTCACTCCGCCCTCTTAGGATGCAGGAGCCGTTGCGTGGAACCAAGCTATACTAACATGTAGCGACAATACATCAAAGCGGCGGACAGCGATGAGGAGAAGCGCATGAGTGATTCCATCGAGAAACTGGTTCGGTTGATTCTCTCCCCAGACGTTCAGCCTGTTGGACTCAGCCAGGAGCTCTGGGCCTTCGTTCGCGCGATCCGAGCTTTTGCCACGGTGCAACTCGTGCCGAACCGCATTCAGGCAGATGGTGAAACCCGCACTGCTGCCGGTCTTGCAATCTCCCCGACGTTGGCCGGGCGATGTGGTGATGACTTCATGCGCACCTTGGTCTTCATGCGCGGGCTGTATGATGCGATTCAGGATTGTGGGGAACGCATCTCGAATCGTCCGATCCGAGTGCTCTATGCTGGGTGTGGGCCCTATGCCCTACTCGCTTTGCCCGCCATGTTGGTGCTCGAAGCTGATCGATTGCAGCTTGAGTTGCTGGATCTCCATCAGGCTTCGCTCGAGTCCGCTGTTGCCGTTGCCCGAGAACTGGAGCTTGAGAATCGAATCTCCAAGGTACTCAATACAGATGCCTGCAGCTACAGGATTCCTGCGGACTCCGTACCAGACATCATCCTCAGCGAGACGATGACAGCAGGCCTACAGAACGAACCGCAGGTCTCCATCGCGCGGCAACTTCACACCCAAGCACCCCACTCCCAGCTCATCCCGGAGTGTGTTCGCATCCATGCCTGCCTAGTCAATTTGGCGGCTGAGTTTGCAGCATTCAACTCGAAACCGTCCGAAACCCCAGCTGCAACGCAGAAGGATCGTATCTGCCTTGGCGCCGCGTTCGAACTGAGCGCGGCCTCGATTGCCTCATGGCATGATCTCGATGGCAATCGCCTCCCTGGGAATACGCTGATTGCTCCAGCAGTGATCGCACCGCGATACACGCCAGAGCTGATCACCGAGATCACGGTGTACAAGCACCACACACTGCAGACGCACGACTCAGGGCTCACGGTGTTCAGGCCGTTGCCCTGTCCTGAGCTAGCGCCAGGAGACAAACTGGCATTCAGCTATCGTCTTGGCGCCAATCCAGGACTCGAATGCGAGTCTCTCCGAGTTGAGCACACGCCTTTCTAGGCGCTACACTCATCAAACCCCACCTGCACCGGAGGCATCATGGCTTTGCGACGATGGGCCCCTCGCTTCTTCTCCATCTGGATTGGGCAGCAGCTCTCATGGATCGGGAGCCGCGCAGGTGGATTCGCGCTGGTCTGGTGGCTGACACGTGAAACGGGGTCCGCGCAGGTCCTCGCCACTGCCACGCTGGGGATTGTCGTGCCAACAGTCTTGTTGGGTCCCATAGCCGGAGCCTATGTGGATCGGTGGAATCGCCGGCTCACGATCCTCATCTCGGACGCGTGTATTGCTTGTGTGTCCCTGTTGCTGGCCTATCTCTTCTGGTCAGGGCAGATGCAGATCTGGCACGTCTATCTTGTGATCGTGGCACGTGCAATTGGCAGTGCCTTCCATGGACCCGCGATTGCAGCGTCCACAACGATGTTGGTTCCTGAGGAACACCTCACGAGGATTGCTGGGTTGAATCAGAGCATGACCGGCGCGATCCAAGTGCTGGGCCCTCCCCTGGGAGCCCTGCTCATCAGTGTTCTCCCGCTGCATGGCGTCATGCTCATCGATGTGGGAACGGCGCTGTTTGCAGTGCTCCCTTTGCTGTTCCTGAGCATTCCTCAGCCTGAGGCAGAATCTCGCACTGCAGGCGAACCCTTGCTTCAGTCGCTTCGGATTGCCTTCCGTTTCGTGTGGGACCAACGAGGTATCTTCTACATTGCCTGCTTGGCTGGGTTCATGAACTTCGTCATCAACCCTGTCTTCGTTCTACTGCCGTTGCTCGTGACCGAGCACTTTGGCGGTGAAGCGCTTCAGCTCGGCTGGCTTCAATCTGCCTCCGGAGCCGGTCTCATTGCCGGCGGATTCCTTCTCTCGGTATGGGGAGGATTTCGGCGCAAGGTGGTTACGATGTACATCGGTGGGGGTTTGCAGGGGCTCGCCATTGTTCTCGTGGGGGCGACCCCATCCAATCTCTTCCCGTTGGCGGTCGCTGCGATGGGAGCCAATGGGATCCTGAATGCGCTCTACAATGGCGCCATCGCTCCAGTGGTGCAGACGGCAGTTCCGCCAGACATGCAAGGACGGGTCTTCACCTTCATCACGAGCATCTGTCAGGGTGTGTATCCGATCAGCCTTGCTATCATGGGACCGGTGGTCGGTGTGATTGGACTTCGCTCGTGGTACATCGGTGGAGGCATCATTGTGTTCGCGGTCTGTCTGCTGGCACTGGCGATTCCATCAATCGCGCACCTCGAGGAACGTATCGCAGCAACGCGAATGCAAGAGCGAAGTTGAGGTTACCCCGTGGATTCCGTTCTCCAATCCTAATTGCTGGGGCCTCTCCATGCCTTACTACGGCCGGTCACATGCCTCATGGCAGACGAAACGGTCATTGCGGTATACAGAATGCCTGCCAATGGGAGCAAAGGAGCGATCCATCGCGAAGTGCCTTGGTGAGCGAGAATTGGAAGGAAGCTTAGGGATTGAATGCTCCAGGTAGCCCCCCCAATTGCTGCTGTCACAGGATCTCTGAGGAGGATGCCCAAGAAGGTGAGAAGCGGGGGAAAGACATAGAGCAATAGCATTCCGGTCACGGTTCCCGTGAGCTTGATCCAGGAGTAGTGGAGCTGGTGGAAGGCCGATCGGGCAACCATGTCCCAGATGCTTTCTAGGGTTCCGTACGCGCGAACGCTCGCTACTGAATGCGTAAATGCGAGCCAGATCCGTCGGTTGTTGCGTTTGAGGAGTCTTGCTAGCGCGCAATCATCGATCAGTGCATCGCGCATTGCTGCAAGTCCTCCAGAGGCTGCGAGAGCCTGGCGCGAGACAAGCATGCATCCACCAGCTGCACCCGCAACCGGTCGTCTTGGATTGTTGACGAAACGAAAGGGGTACAGCTTTGCAAAGAAGTAGACAAAGGCTGGCACGAGAAGCCGATCCCACCAACTATCGACTCGAAGGCTTGCCATAAGCGACACCAGGTCGCGCCCTTCTTGCTGGGCTTTGGACACGAGGGCTGTGAGGACTCCTGGGGCGTGAGCAATATCTGCATCAGTGAACCAGATGTAGTCCGAGGATGAAGCCGCTATGTGCGCGACACCTTGTTGCATTGCCCAGACTTTCCCAACCCAATCCGCCGGCCTCGGCGCTCCAGCGATCACGGTGCCGTTTGTCGACGAATGCTCTGCGATGATAGATTGAGCGATCTCGCCGGTCCCATCCGTGCTGCGATCATCTACGAGTATCACGTGGAACGGTCCCGGATACTCCTGATTCAGAATCGAAGGTAGGGTCAGACTGAGTACAGCCGACTCGTTCCGAGCAGGAATCACCGCTGTAACGGATGGTACATCGAGATCCTGAACTCCATCAGCATCCGTTGGATCGAGCCTTGGCACGGCTATCCAGAACATCCCGCGTGCGACAAGTAGCGCCAGCCACGCGATCAGACTGCAGCCAGCAACGATCCAGATGACGGCCATCCCTGCCTCCTGCATCTATCCTACCGTATGACCCGAAACTAGATCTGAAGGTTGATGTGCCATTACGTCTACTCCCAGATCGCCCGCGGTGGAGCATTGATGACAGAACTGGCTCTTTCAATGTAGACTGGGACAAAAGGTGAAAGGGGGATCCCATGAGCAAGCGCAGTCTCTGCGGGGAAAGCGTAGGCGGTATGCTTTGGTTTGCCGGGTGGCTTTTCACGATTGGCTTCACACAGCTGATTTGGTGGAAGGCGATCCTCGGTATCGTGATCTGGCCATACTACCTGGCGGTATTCATTCGGTAGATAGGAGCAGGACGTGCGAGCAGGGGCAGACCTCTGCTCGCACGTCCAATTCTAGATGACGACCCTTGCCCTACTCCTTGAGTAGATCGACCACGAGCCGGTAGGCGGTAGCCACGGCTGGGAAACACACGGTCTGAGGGATATCGGACTCCATTGCTGCCTTGATCCCCTCCGCAGTCGTTAGGTCAGCTCCCTTGGTCAGCTCTCTGCAAATGATGGTTCCCATCTCAGCCTCGAACCGTTTACGGAACTCCGCAGCAAGTCCCAACGTCGCCAGTGCCTCTTCCATTGAGTGGCCGCGATCCTTGATCAGGCCCATGGCCATCAGCGCACCGGACACGGCACCGCATACTTCGCCTGTATTTCCCATTCCCCCTGCAAAGAGGTTTGCGATGCGTGGGATCACTTCGTTGTCTGTGTGCATGTCAAAGGCCTCACAGGT
>Ga0180435_10001063_pt1 | contig 28867 bp, 27 predicted proteins | sample SS_ome_3_FD_132467 | JGI IMG/M metagenome (GOLD analysis project Ga0180435, IMG submission 132467) | Hypersaline lake sediment archaeal communities from the Salton Sea, California, USA - SS_3_S_1 metaG | ecosystem: Environmental > Aquatic > Non-marine Saline and Alkaline > Hypersaline >... | reverse complement strand
TCGGCGCGCACTACTACCCGAAGTTCAAGGCTGGCAAGTCGCTCAAGGACCATGTGAAGTAGTCCAGAGCGGTCAAGCAGCATTCAGCGGGGGATCCGACACATCGGGTCCCCCGTTTGCATGATGCGCAATCCCATCAGTGCGGTAGGGATCCGTTCTTGACGCGGCCAATCGAAGCTCGTAGGATGAACATATCCGGATGGCAGCTCACTCCTGATGGAGGCTGTCCATGCCTGCCGTGAAACCACTCAATCGCACCAACCGTCCTGATCAACGGAACCTTCCAACCGACCTGGCTCGAAGCAGTTCGCTTCGGCTAGCCCTGCTGGTTGTTCTCCTCTGGGGACTTGTTGCGCCGGGTGCTGTGGCACTCGATTGGTCTCTCGAGGAGATCGTTGGAGGGGATGACTCCTACGACGATCGCTATCCCTTTGTCGATGTCACCGTCGATGGCGTAGCGTGGTGCGTGTGGACGACTGACACGCCCGAAGACATCGCCTTCTCGGTCAACGACGGTTCCGGCTGGACGCAGCGAGCACTGGTTCACCCTTCCGACCCGGGCGAGGACTACATTCCGGAAATCTCATCCGGCACAGACGGTGTCCCGTGGGTCGTGTGGCAGAAGAACATGGGTGGAGGGAGCTACTCCCTTCTCGTGTCACACTGGGAGGGTTCGCAATGGTCTGAGGCGGATACCGTGAGAACAGGCGCATCGCGCTACGATGTGTACAGCATCTACGCCGTGGACAGCCGTGATGTCTGGATCATCACAAGCACGTACGAGTCGCCGTGGACCTCCCGGATTCTTCTCACATACCATTGGACCGGCCTGGAGTGGGAGGGTCCATTCGCGCTCGGCTTCGATGAGACCGGTGACTACGGTGGTGATATTGCGGTAGGTTCCGATGGGACGATCTGGGCAACCTGGGGGGCTGAAGGGCACGCGCCGGGTGGAGACGCAGTTGCGTGCGCCATGTTCAATGGTGAGTCTTGGGACTCGCCCGAGATTGTTGATAGCTCGCCCGGGCACATGTACGGGGGCGTCATTGCCTTCGATGAGCAGAGCGTCCCGATGGTAGTGTGGCTTGGAGACGGGCACACATACGCGAACAACGTCAAGTACAGCAGGCGTGTCGAGGGCGCATGGACCCCTCCCGAGTACGTGAATGACCCAGACGTCTACCCGGACACGAACCACGCCCCTTTCATCGATTCCTCGCCATCTGGTGAGATATGGGTCGCATGGACCTACGGCCGCTACATGGATGTCTCCACCGATCGCATCGCGGCAAGCAAGTGGCAGGGCGAATTCTGGAGTTCGGAAGAGGCTGTGAGTGACACGGCGAGCAGTCCATGGAGATACGACAAGCACTCCGATGTGGCAGTCTCTCCAGATGGCAGTGTGTGGGTGGTCTGGCAGTGCTATCTCGACCTGGGGCCCTTCGACGAGGATGTCCGAGCATCCCACGGCACTCTGACCACGCCCGTGGACTTCTGCTGTCCTGAGAGCTTCGTAGAGACAGGTTCAGTGATGCTCTCGTGGTACGCAGATGGAAGTGCCACCGCCGGTCCATTCCTCGTCTGGCGCGACTCGCCGACAGAGGAAGGCACTTGCGCGCCAGAGCCATCAGCTCTGAGTGCGATCTGCGTTACTCCGGAGCCGCTCGCCAGCGGGACCGCGACGTGGGATGACGAGAGCGTGGCCCCAGGTGGCCACTACTGCTACTGGGTTGAGTGGGCAAGACCGACAGGTTCCGACTTCCTTGGTCCGGTCGAAGCGATCGTGCCCAGCATCGTCATTTCCAGTCCGGCGCGCATTCTGTTTGCCAGCCCGAACCCTCAGCGAGGCGGATGCACCATCGGCTACGAGGTGGTGGAGGCCGGCATCGTGGGTATCGAAGTCTACGATGTTTCGGGTCGGCGTGTGGCCCGGGTATCGGCAGGCTCTCGCCCTGTCGGCACATACGATACGTCGGGAGAGCTTCTTCATTGGGACGGTCAAGGAGATAGTGGTAGCGCTGCAGCATGTGGCGTGTACTTCGTTCGACTCATCCATGACGGTCACCGCATCGAGGGACAGACAGCCAGAGTCACCGTCGTAAGGTAGCAACCACACTGTCCTGTCGCGATTGGGACACTGGAGGTGGCCATGCTGTTCCGGACTCCTCTGTGCACGATGTGTGCTGTCATCGTGCTCCACCTGCTTCTCCTCTCTCAACCATCCACCGCAGAGATCCAAGGGCTTCGCATTGTCGGCCTGGGCTCGCCGCCTGATTCCGTCGTCAGGTACGCGGACTATTGCGAGACAACCGGGAGCTACACAACATCACCAACGTTCTCGCGCTGGAGCTTCAGTCAGCCCAATTTGGGCCGCGGAGACGAGGACCTGGATCTGCTGCTCAGTTCGACATTCGATCCGCTTCAAGGCACCGGTGACCTGACCCCCTAGAACGGATCCAGTTTTCGAGCTAGACTCGAGCTGGACCGCGAGAGGGGGATCTGATGTCTGCGAAGCGATATACGCCGGAGCAGATCGTGCGTCTGCTGCGGGAAGCGGAGGTTCTTCAGAGCCAGGGACTGACGGTCCCGAAGACGTGCCGTCAGCTGGGATTCAGCGAGCACACGTACTACCGGTGGCGGCGGACGTACGGTGGGATGGACGTGGACAAGACCCGCCGGCTGAAGGAGCTTGAGCGGGAGAACGCCCGTCTGAAGCGTCTGGTCGGTGAACAGGCGCTGGACATCGCGATCCTGAAGGAGGCATCCCGGGGAAACTCGTGAGCCCGGCTGCGAGACGCCGGGCCGTGAAACGGGTATGCGTCACGCTCGAAGTGAGCGAGCGTCGCGCCTGCCGGGTGCTGGGTCAGTCACGGACGACGCAGCGGTACAAGCCGAAGGTGTCGGACGATGAGGTGGCTCTGACGACCCGGATCGAGGAGCTGGCGAGCGCGTACGGTCGGTACGGATATCGCCGGGTGACGGCGCTCCTGAGGGCTGAGGGGTGGCGCGTCAATCACAAGCGGGTGGAACGTATCTGGCGGGCCGAGGGGCTCAGGGTACCGCGGCGGCAGCCGAAGCGGAAGCGGCTGTGGCTGAACGACGGGTCGTGCATCCGGCTTCGTCCGGAACACCGGGACCACGTCTGGACGTACGACTTCGTGTTCGACCGAACGGTGGATGGACGTCCTCTGAAGCTCCTGACGTTGCTGGACGAGTACACGCGGGAGTGCCTGGCGCTCGAGGTGAGCCGTCACTTCACCAATGAGGAGCTTCAGCGGGTGCTGGGTCGCCCGTTCGTGCATCGAGGGATCCCGCGGTACGTCCGGTCGGACAACGGCCCCGAGTTCATGGCGATCGCGGTGCGAGAGTGGCTTGAGCGGGTGGGCGTTCAGACGCTGTTTATCGAACCGGGAAGTCCCTGGGAGAACGGGTACATCGAGTCGTTCAATGGGAAGCTCAGAGACGAGCTTCTCAACGGAGAGCTCTTCACGAGTCTTCGGGAAGCACAAGTGGTGATCGAAGCATGGCGGAGGGAGTACAACCAGGTGCGGCCACACAGCTCCCTGGGGTACCGACCGCCGGCACCGGAGGCGGTGATGCCGGGACCATCAGCAGCGGCACTCTGTCTCTAGATGTGGCACTACGGCCGGGGGCAGGTCAGGCAGTGATGAGCTGTCTCCGGGAGTCTACGAACTGGAGTGGGATGGTCGCGACGAGCGCGGCGAGCGTGTTGCCTCTGGGGTCTACTTCTACCGTGTGCACGCGCCCGGAGTCATTGACCAGAAGACCATAGTGCTGCTCAAGTAGTCGCCGGGGATTCCGGATGTCGAGCAAGAGGGGTTGCCGATCTGACGGGTGACCCCTCTTCTCGTTCGCTCAGTGCCAGCGTGGCGGAAGGAGGTGCCGCCCACGATGACCTCGAACTCGTGCCAACGAGTTCAGCATGCCATTGTCTAGCGCGGCCCCACGGCAAACGGGTTGACAGCTATGTTGTGTCTGTCGCAGGATGGGGGCGTCAAGGGAGGCACACATGGGCGAATACACGAGTCTGGTCGACCTGCTCGTTGCGCTGCTCCGCCTGTTTGGTCTCGGGGAGAGCGCCATCTTCCCGGCCATCGCGCTACTTATCGTCTTCTTCATCGTGGCCGTTCCCGTGGGGATCCTGGCGCAGTCGCGGCGAGTGGTGACCGGCCGGGACGGCATCGTCGGTGAGAAGGGGGTCGCCGTCACGGATGTCGCGCCGGCGGGCAAGGTCTACGTGCACAGCGAGTACTGGAACGCAAAGGCGACAGCCGCGGTATCTGCGGGAACACAGATCCGCGTCGTCTCGGTCGAGGGAATGGTCCTTACGGTAGAACCCCTCTAGCAGGGAGGCTGGACAATGAGCGGAGTCATAGTAGTCATTCTGGTCGCTCTCGTGCTGGTCATGAAGGCGATCTACATCCTCAAGGAGTACGAGCGCGGGGTGGTCTTCCGTCTCGGCCGTTTGATCGACTCGCGCGGCCCGGGTCTCATCCTCGTCATCCCGTTCATCGATCGGCTGATGCGCGTGAGCCTGCGGATCATCGCAATGGACGTGCCGTCGCAGGACGTCATTACGAAGGACAACGTGTCGGTCAAGGTCAACGCGGTCGTCTACTATCGTGTTTTCGATCCCAACAAGGCGGTCGTTGAGGTTCAGGACTACCACTACGCTACCTCGCAGCTCGCGCAGACGACACTCAGGAGTGTCATCGGCGGTGCCGAGCTCGACGAGCTGCTCTCTGCGCGTGAGAAGATCAACCAGGAGCTCCAGTCGATCCTGGATACGCAGACCGACAGTTGGGGCATCAAGGTCTCTGCGGTCGAAGTCAAGCACGTCGACCTTCCGGAAACGATGCAGCGTGCGATCGCCCGCCAGGCCGAGGCCGAGCGTGAGCGCCGCGCCAAGATCATTCATGCCGAGGGCGAGATGCAGGCCTCAGAGAAGCTCTCCGGAGCAGCGAAGGTGCTGGCCAGCGAGCCCGCGTCGCTCCAGCTCAGGTACCTCCAGACACTGAGTGAGATCTCGGTCGAGAAGAACTCGACGATCCTCTTCCCGGTGCCGATCGATCTTCTGAGGGGCCTGGTCGACATGTTCGGAAAGGGCTCTTGATGCTCATTGATGGTGCTCGCTACCGATGGAGCATAGAGGCGGCCGACCCTGATCTCGTCAGCGCGATCCAGAGGTCGGCCGGCCTCACTGCGGCCACTGCGGAGGCGCTCGTTCGCCGAGGTGTGGGTTCGGCGGATGAGGCGCAGAGGCTGCTCAGTCCGGACATCCGCGATCTTCCGGATGTCCAGTTGCTCCCCGATGTCGATAAGATGGTCGCACGGGTGCGGCGCGCACTCGAGGTCGGCGAACGGATCACCGTCCACGGGCACGACGATGCCGATGGTGTGACGGCGTCGATCGTGATGGTCGATGCCCTCAGGGAACTCGGGGGCGAGGTCGGAGTCTACATCCCCGACCGTCGGACCGAGGGTCACGGTCTGAACACCGTGGAACTCGACGGCCTGGCGGCGTCGGGGACGACGCTTCTCATCACGGTCGACTCCTGCGTGAGCGAGGTCGAGAACATCGCATACGCGGCATCGCTCGGTATCGATGTCATCGTGACCGACCATCACGAGATACCGCCTGTACTCCCGGCGGCGGTCGCCATCATCAATGCGAAGCTCCCCGATTCCCCTTATCCGTACCGCTACATGGCCGGCGCCGGTCTCGCGTGGCGTCTGGCCGGGCATCTCCTTGAGGAGTTCGCAGACAAGCGGACAGCTGCTCCGCCATGGGGTGGAGAGCGCTGGATGGATGAAGCGCTGCCGCTCGCGGCCATCGGGTCCATCGCGGACCGCGTGCCGCTGACCGGCGACAATCGCGTCCTCATCACCGAGGGACTCCGTGTGCTCCCACAGACGGTCCGTCCGGGTCTGCGGGCGCTTCTTGAGGCTTCGAACCTCTCGGGCCGCGCGCTGAGCTACGATGACGTCCAGGAGAACATCGGTTCGATCTTCGGTCGGGTCTCCGACGGGAAGGGGACGAACCGCGCCTATGAGATGCTTGCCGAGGAGGATCCCGAGGCGGCCGCCTCGATCGCGCGGGAGCTGGCGGACGCGCGGCAGGAGTGGCGCAGCACGGCGAACCGCGCATGGAAGATCGTGGAGCGAGTGGCGAGCGAGCTTCCCGCTGACAGTCCCGTGCTGATCGTCGAGGCAGCGGTTCCCATCGAGGTGATGGGGAGCGCGACCTCGAGACTTGCGGAGAAGACGGGCAAACCGTGTCTCCTCATCATGAAGAAGAACGGCGAGGCTCACGCGGAGGCTCGCGGACCGGCCGGGTACAACTTCGTCGTGGCGTTCCAGTCGATGGGAGAGCTGTTCCTCGGGTACGGGGGGCATCCCCGGGCCGCCGGGTTCTCGATCGAGAGCGACAGGGTCGATGAGTTCCGCGCGCGCATGGAAGCCCACGCCGCCGAGCATCCACCGGTCCCGGTCCCGCGCGTTGTCGATGCGGAGCTTCCTCTGTCCGATGCGACCCTGACCACCGCGGTCGAACTGGCAGGGTTCGCGCCGTTCGGCCAGGGGTGGGGGCGTCCCGTGCTCCTCGCCAGGGGTGTGACCCGCGAGGCCGTGGCTGCTGTCGAGCAGAACGGCCTGAGATTCCGGACACCCATGCGCGTTGCTGATGGCCCGGTGGATCTGTTCTACCGCCTCAGCGTCGCGGACGAGGTTCTCTTCGCGAGTGAGGTCGACCGCGCTCCTGGAGATGCCGGAGCTGCGGCCGGCGCCGGTTCGAGCGCGGATGCCGCCGACGGTGGGCTGACGGATACCGCCGCGGATACCGCGTCGTGGGAGGCGTGAGGTGAGCGCGACCGAACGACACGAGCCGGGCATGCTTTACGTCGTCGCCACGCCGATTGGGAACCTCGATGATGTGACGTTCCGTGCGGTCGAGACGCTCAAGGCCGTCGACGCCATCGCGTCGGAGGACACGCGGCGCACGCGCACCCTCGTGAAGCGCTACGACATCGGATGTCCACTCATCGCCTATCACGAGCACAACGAGGAGCGCGCGGCCGCGCGGCTCGTCGAGCGTCTCCTGGCGGGTGACACGATCGCGCTGGTCTCGGATGCGGGGACGCCGCTGGTCTCCGATCCGGGCTATCGTCTCGTGGAACTCGCCGTGCGCGAGGGCATACGAGTCGTCCCCATCCCGGGTCCATCCGCCGTGACGGCGGCGCTCTCGGCCGCCGGACTCCCGCCTCAACCGTTCCACTTCGCCGGGTTCCCGCCCCGGAAGGACGGAGCCAGGCGCACTCGCCTGGTCGAGCTCTCGGGGCTCAAGTGTACGCTCGTCTTCTACGAGTCGCCCCACAGGCTGGGCAAGACACTGGCCGCCATGGCCGACGTTCTCGGGGACCGGCAGGCGGTCGTGGCGAGAGAACTGACCAAGGTCCACGAGGAGTTCGTGCACGGGTCGCTGTCCGAGCTGGCCGCCCGGTACGGCGGGAACAAGCCAAGGGGAGAGATCGTCGTGCTGGTAGCGGGACGGAGATCCGAGGCAGAGCATGAGACCGATGGTGGGCCGGCCGACGTCGGGCATGGCCCCGTCCTCTGACGCCGCGGGGCGCGGGAGGTGAGATGGAACTCAAGAAGAACCTCCGTCTGATCCACGTCTTCAGTATCGCGACGGGAGCGATGATCAGCTCCGGTCTCTTCGTGTTGCCCGGGCTCGCGCACGCACGTGCGGGCCCCGCGGTCATCGTCTCCTATCTCCTCGCCGGCATCCTGGCCGCCACCGGGCTGCTGAGCATGGCCGAACTCACAACGGCCATGCCGAAGGCCGGCGCGGACTACTTCTTCGTGTCACGCAGTATGGGCGTCGCCGCAGGGACGATCGCCGGGCTGCTCACGTGGTTCTCGCTGTCCCTCAAGAGCGCGTTCGCTCTCGTGGGCCTGGCCGCCTTCGCGCAGTTCGTCATGCCGATCGATCCGCGCCTCGTCGGTATCGTGTTCTGCCTCGTCTTCGTCGGGGTGAACGTGATCGGTGCCAGAGAGGCGGCGCGGCTCCAGGTCGGCCTCGTGCTCGTGCTGCTCGCGCTCATGACCGCGTATGTCGTGCGCGGCTTTCCGGCGGTCGACATGCAGAATCTTCGACCATTCGCCCCGGGAGGATTCAGAGCGATCTTCGCGACGGCCGGCTTCGTGTTCGTCTCGTACGGTGGTCTTCTGAACGTCGCGAGCATCGCCGAGGAAGTTGAGGACCCGGGCCGTGTCATCCCGCGCGCGATGATCCTGTCGCTGGTGATCACGGGGATCGCATATGTCCTGATCGTGTTCGTGACAAGCGGCGTGCTCGATTCCGCGGTTCTCGACGGGTCGCTCACGCCGATCTCCGATGGAGCGGCCGCCTTCATGGGCGCGGGAGGGAGAACGGCGCTCAGCATCGCCGCCGTCCTGGCGTTTCTCACCACGGCCAACGGCGGCATCATGGCGGCCTCCCGCTATCTGTTGGCGCTCGGTCGCGACGGTCTGGTGCCCGAGCCGCTCGGTCGAGTCGGCCGTAGATTCGGAACTCCGCACATCGCGCTCCTCGTCACCGGATGTCTCGTCGTCACCGCCCTCCTCGTGAGGGTGGATGCCCTCGTTCAGGCGGCATCCGTGGTGTTCCTGATGACGTATTTTCTGTCGAACGCGGCGGTCATCGTCCTGAGAGAGAGCGGTCTTCAGAACTACCGCCCCCGGTTCCGCGCGCCCGGCTACCCGTGGATGCAGATCGTCGGCATCGTGGGTATTCTGTTCGTCGTCCTGGAGATGGGTGAGGGCTCCTTCGCCACGGCGGCACTGCTGATCGTCGCGGGTTTCTGCGTCTACTGGTTCTACGGGAGGAAGAGGCCGAACAGGGAATCGGCGCTGCTTCACGTCGTTCACAGGATCGCGGCCAAGGAACTCGTCACAGGGTCACTGGAGGAGGAACTCAAGGACATCATCCTCGAACGAGACGGGATCGTCCGGGACCGCTTCGATCGACTCATCGAGGACTGTGTCGTTCTCGACATCGACCGCGCCACGACGTCCTACCAGTTCTTCGAACTCGTGGCGAGCGCGCTGGCGCCTCGAGTCGGGATGAACCCCCAGGAGCTCGCTGAAGCTCTGCGTGCCAGGGAGCGTGAGAGCAGCACCGTGCTGACGCCGGGCCTGGCCATTCCTCATGTCGTCATCGAAGGCGAGAGGGCCTTCGGCGTCCTGCTGGCCCGTTCGCGCGGCGGGATCGTGATGTCCGAGAGCAAACCACCGGTCCATATCGCGTTCGTCCTGGTCGGTACGGGAGACGAGCGGAGTCTGCACCTGTGGGCGCTATCGGCGATCGCACAGGTCGTGGGCAGTGTCGACTTCAACGAGCGATGGATGGCGGCGAAGACCGAGCAGGCGCTGAGGGACACCGTGCTGCTTGCGAACCGACGCCGGGTCCGCGGCCGGTGACGCCCTCGGAACGGCGGCACCGCCCTGTCCCGGGCCATTGACACCACCGAGCGCCCGGTGCTAGACTGCCCTGTTTCGCGGGGAGGATGCAGCATCGAAACCGCGGGAACGGTGAAGGAACCATGACGGCTGGTCTGAAGACGAAGGCTCGGGAGCTTCTGGATCCCCTCGCGCGGTTCGCGGCGGACCTCGGGATCTCGCCGACGACGATAACGGTCGTCGGTCTCGGCATCTCGACGATCGCCGGCGTCGCGCTGGCGCGCGGGCACTTCCTCGCGACAGGGATTCTGGTGCTTCTGGGCGGGCTCTGCGACATGACCGACGGGGCCGTGGCCCGGGCGGGCGAGGGGGGAACGCGCATCGGCGCGTTTCTCGACTCGACGCTCGACCGCTACTCGGAGCTCGTCGTGTTTCTCGGAGCGCTCGTGTACTACCTTGCCGGTCCCGGTGTCACGCCGGAACCGGTGACGGCAGCAGTCATCCTCATCGCTCTTGGCGGCTCGCTCCTCGTGAGCTACACGCGAGCCCGCGCGGAGGCGATCGGAGTGGAGTGCCAGGTCGGCATAGCCGAGCGCCCCGAACGGCTCATCCTGATCATCGTCGGAACGCTTCTTGGTCCGGCCGTGTTCAGGATCGTGCTTTGGATTCTGGCGATACTGTCTCACATCACAGCTGCGCAGAGGATTCACCACGTCGTTCGCACACTGTCGCACGACGATCCTCCGCAGGACAACTTTCGGGGGTAACCTTCGATGGGGAAGAAGAAGGTCAGGGTAGCGATCATCGGCATCGGGAACTGCTGCTCGTCGCTTGTGCAGGGCATCGAGTTCTACAAGAACGCCGCTGATGACGAGTTCGTTCCGGGGCTCATGCACGTCAACCTCGGCGGGTACCACATCAGCGACGTGGAGATCGTCGCCGCGATCGACATCGACAAGAACAAGGTGGGGAAAGACCTCTCCGAGGCCATCTTCACGAAGCCGAACAACACGTACAAGTTCTGCGATGTGCCGAAGCTCGGGGTCAAGGTCGCGCGCGGCATGACCCACGACGGACTGGGTAAGTACCTCAGTGAGATCATCGAGAAGGCGCCCGGCCCGACGGACGACATCGTGGGGCTGCTCAAGGAGACGAAGACCGATGTCGTCCTGAGCTTCCTGCCGGTGGGCAGCGAAGAGGCGACCAAGTGGTACGTCGAGCAGATCCTCGAGGCCGGCTGTGGGTTCGTCAACGGCATCCCCGTCTTCATCGCGCGCGAGCGCTACTGGCAGCAGCGCTTCGAGAAGAAGGGTCTGCCGGTGATGGGCGACGACATCAAGTCGCAGGTCGGAGCGACCATCGTCCACCGCGTTCTGACAACGCTCTTCCGCGAACGCGGCGTCCGGCTCGAGCGCACCAGCCAGCTCAACGTCGGCGGCAACACGGACTTCCTCAACATGCTCGAGCGCTCAAGGCTCGAGTCGAAGAAGATCTCGAAGACGAATGCGGTCACCTCGCAGCTCGACTACGACATCGGCGCCGACAACGTCCACATCGGACCGTCGGACTACGTCGCGTGGCTGACGGACCGCAAGTGGGCGTACGTACGGATGGAGGGTCGCACGTTCGGTGACGTCCCGTTGAATGCAGAGCTCAAGCTCGAGGTCTGGGACTCGCCGAACTCGGCGGGCGTGATGATCGATGCGGTGCGTTGTTGCAAGCTCGCGCTCGACCACGGACTCTCCGGAGCGGTCGACGCGCCGTCGTCGTACTTCTTCAAGTCGCCGCCGAATCAGTACACGGACTATGAGGCGCGGGAGAAGACAGAGGCATATATCAGGAAGCACGCGCAGAAGCCCGCGAAGGATAAGAAGTAGGGCTCTGGACGGAGCCGGGTATGGCGTGCGTGTGCGCCGGTCTCCTCGCCTTGAGCGCGATGTCGGCGCAGCGATCATGAACCGACCGCGGGCCGGGGGTGACCCCGGCCTGCGTTGCTTCACCGGAGGAGGAACGGGTGAGGTCGAACCGGGGTCTCTTCATCACGTTCGAGGGTGTCGAGGGCTGCGGGAAGTCCACGCAGACCGACCTCCTCGTCGCGTGGCTCCGCGAGAGAGGGTACGAGGTCGTCCTCACTCGCGAGCCGGGCGGGACGCCGCTCGGTGAGCGGCTCCGCGACGCGTTGCTCGATGTGGGCGGCTCGATGGTCGCCGAGACCGAGCTCTTCCTCTACCTTGCATCGCGTGCCGAACACACGGCGGAGGTCATCCTTCCCGCGGTTGAGCGAGGCTCGGTTGTGATATCCGACCGCTATGCCGACGCGAGCGTGGCATACCAGGGTGGTGGCAGGCGGCTCGGAGCCGATCTCGTCCGGTCGTTGAACCAAGTGGCCACCAGAAGCGTCAAACCAGACGTGACCTTTCTGCTGGATCTGGATCCCGAGGAGGGTCTGGCGCGTCTTGACGGGAGGACAACCGGCGGGACGCGCGACCGCATAGAACGCGAGACCATCGAGTTTCACCAGAGGGTCCGTGAGACATACCTCGCAGAGGCGGAACGCGAGCCCGAGCGGTTCGTGGTCATCGACGCAAGCGAGGACGTCGAGATGATCGCCAGGCAGATCCCGGCGGAACTCGAGGAACGACTGACATCCTCCGGCGACGACAACTGAGGAAGGCACCCATGACCAGACGATTCAGAAGACTCGCACCCGTCCTGACGGCACTGATCGTCGGTGCGCTGCTCGGCGGGTTCATTGTCGAACGCGTCAGCGCCCGGAATGATCTCTACACCTATCTCGATCTCTTCAACGACGCGCTCGCGAAGGTCGAGCACGTCTACGTCGAGGAGCCGGACGCGAAGGAACTGATGTACGGAGCGATCCGCGGGATGCTCGCAAGCCTCGATCCGTACTCGGTGTTCCTCGACGAGGAGTCGTTCACCGACTTCCAGGTGCAGACCGAGGGCGAGTTCGGCGGGCTGGGGATCCAGATCACGGCTCGCGACGGTATCCTGACCGTCGTCAGCCCCATCGAGGGTACGCCCGCATACGATCTCGGCATTCAGTCGGGCGACCGCATCGTCGCCATCGAGGGAGAGACGACCCGCGGCATCACGACCGATCAGGCCATCCTGAAGCTGCGCGGCGAGCCCGGGACGAAGGTAGGCATCACCATCTACCGCGAGGGTCTCGATGAGAACCTCGAGTACACGGTCACCCGCGACATCATCCGGATCGACAGTGTGCCGTACGCGTTCCTGATGGAGGACGACATCGGCTACGTCCGCATCTCCCGATTCTCGCGAACGACGGTCACCGAGCTTGAGGCGCAGCTCGATGAGCTCGATGCGCAGGGCATGCGCGGGCTCCTCGTCGACCTGAGAAGCAACCCCGGAGGTCTTCTGTCCGAGGCCGTCGACGTCAGCAACGTGTTCCTCGACACCGGCGAGCTCGTGGTGAGCACGCGCGGCCGGATCAACGAGCAGAACAAGGAGTTCTACGCGAGCACGCCGGCTCGCTACACGCGTGACTTCCCGATCGTGGTGCTTGTCAACGGCGGCAGCGCGAGTGCCTCAGAGATCCTCGCGGGTGCCATTCAGGACTGGGATCGCGGTATCGTCGCCGGGACGACGAGTTTCGGCAAGGGCTCGGTGCAGACGCTCATGCGGCTGAGACCCCTTACGAAGGAATGCGCGGTCAAGCTGACGACCGCGAAGTGGTACACGTCGAGCGGACGGTTGATCGAGAAGCCGGAACGCTGGGACACCGATGAGGTCTTCGTCGCCGAGGGGGCCGACGGCGAGGGTGCGGAGGTCGAGGAGGCCAAGCCGGAGTTCCGCACGGCGGGCGGCAGGATCGTATACGGCGGAGGTGGTGTGACACCGGACGTGACCATTGAAGGCGGTCGTCGCTCCGACGTCGTGGTCGATCTGGAACGTCGCGAGGAGTTCTTCGAGTTCGCCATCGGCTATCTGAGCGAGAACGAGATCGAGGGTCCGGGCATCGAGGTCACGGACCCGATGTGGGACGACTTCCTCGCGTTCCTCGAGGAGGACAGCTTCGAGTTCACGCGTGAGGAACTCAATGAGGTTCGCGACGAGATCGAACTGTCCATGCGCCGAGACCTTGCGCGGAAGCTCTGGGGGCGTGAGCGCGCCTACCAGGTCGCCATCGCAGGTGATACGCAGCTCAGCCGGACCGTCGCCCTGACCATCCAGGCGACCGATCTCGACGACCTCTTCTCACTGGCCGAGGCGTACGTGGCGGTCGATGAGGAGGCCGGCGAGTAGCCGGGAGACGAGTGAGCCGTTCGGCCCGCACGGAAGCGCGGGAACCGAGGAAAGCGTGGTGTTCGGGGCGGAGGCCGGCGGCTTCCGCCCCGCTCTCTTGACTGCCGCGGAACGACCCGCCATACTTCTCTCATGCGAATCAAAGACGTCTCCGTCGATCCTCCCATCGTCCTCGCGCCTCTGGCCGGGCTCACCGACAGCGCCATGCGCAGGCTCTGCCGGCGCAACGGCGCGGCCATGGTCTGGACCGAGATGGTCAGCGCCGAGGGAACCGTTCGGAACAGCTGGAAGACGTTCGAGCTTCTCACGTTCCACGAGGAGGAGCGGCCGATCGCGTTCCAGCTGTTCGGGAGCCGTCCCGAATCGATGGCCGAGGCGACACGCCGGATCGCATCTTTGAAGCCCGACGTCATCGACGTCAACGCGGGCTGTCCGGTCAAGAAGGTCGTCAAGTCGACGTCGGGCGCGGCGCTCATGCGGGATCTCACGCTCCTTCGCGACGTCGTCCAGGCCGTCCTCGAGTCGACGACGCTTCCCGTGACCGTCAAGATCCGGAGCGGATGGGACGATTGCTCGATCAACGCGCCGGAGGCCGCCGGGATGCTCGGCGAACTGGGTGTTGCCGCCATCACGGTGCATCCGAGGACGCGCGCCCAGGGATTCAAGGGCGTGTCCGACTGGAGCCTTCTGCCGGAGGTCAAACGGTCGTGTACGGTCCCCGTCATCGGGAGCGGCGATGTGAAGACGCCCGAGGATGCGCTCCGGATGCTCGAGGAGACCGGCGTCGACGGCGTGATGATCGGACGCGGCGCCGTCGGGAACCCGTGGCTCTTCGCACGTACGGCAGCCCTCATCGCCACGGGGGAGACTCCGCCCGAGCCGACGCTCGCCGAGCGGCTGCGCCTGGCCATCGAACATCTGGAGCTGATCGTCGAGGCCAAGGGCGAACATCGCGGCGTGATGGAGATGAGGAAGCACATCGTGGCGATGCTCAAGGGATTCCCGGGCGCGGTCGAGCTCAGGCGCGAGCTCGTCATCATGAACGGGAGCGAGCTTGTGCGTGGACGTCTCGAACGCGCGCTCGCGGAGGAGGAGTGATGCGACGATTCGCACGGATACTGAGAACAACGCTGCTCCTCGTCGGCTGCGCCGCGTTTCTGACCATCGCGGGTTGCGGGGGACCGCCGACCTTCACGGGCAGCGGAGCGGAGACGATCGAGATCGTCACGCACATCGCCGCCGACGGCGAGAGCTTCGCATCGATAGCCGATGACTACTACGGCACGACGGATGCGGCGGGGTTTCTCGCGGAGACCAACGGTGTGGAGCCCGGCTTCCCGCTTGACCAGGGCGCTCTCGTCGATGTTCCGGTGGGTGAGGAGGACGTGGCCCGATACGCCCGTCGCACCGAGGCGAAGTCGCGCTACAACCGAGGCACGGAACACGCGGAGGCGGGCGAGCTGCGGAAAGCCACGGAGGAGTTTCGCGAGGCGCTCCGCATCGACCCGAGGTTCGTCGACGCCGGATACAACCTCGGCGTCGTGCTTCTGATGATGGGTGAACCGTCCGCGGCCGTCGCCATGCTCGACCAGGTGCTCGCCGTCCGTCCGGACGATGCGGACATCGTCTTCGCACTCGGCAAAGCTCTCTATGACGGCGGTGACGCCGCCGGCGGCCTCGCGCACTTCGAGCACGCGCTCACGCTGAAGCCGTTCCACGAGGAGGCCATGTTCTCGAGAGCTGTGGCGCTGCTTGACGAGGGCAGTGTGGAGGACGGCATCTTCGCTCTCGATGCGTATCTTCGGCGGCATCCGTCCGGCAGCTGGGCTGAGGTGGCCAGGAAACGCCTCATCGAGCTCGCGGGCGAGGCGGCGCTCCGGCGGCTTCGTGCGGACGAGGGACGCGATATTCCGGGCGAACCGGCGACAGACACCGTACCGGGCGCCACGGTCCCGGGGGAAGCAGGCCGGCCGTGATAGAGCTCCGCAACGTCGCTGTGACCTACCAGGGCGCGCCGCGTCCCTCGCTCGACGGAGTGAATCTGTCGATCGCCCCCGGTGAGACTGTTGCTCTTGCCGGCCCGAGCGGCTCCGGCAAGACGAGCCTGTTGAGACTGCTCAATGCGCTCCTCCTGCCGACGGCGGGTAGCGTCATTGTCGACGGGATGGACACGCGCGATGATTCATCGCTCTGGGAGATCCGGCGCCGCGTCGGTCTCGTCTTCCAGAACCCGGATGATCAGATCGTGAGTACGACCGTCGAACGGGAGATCGCGTTCGGCATGGAGAACCTGGGTCTGGACCGGGATGAGATGCGCACGCGCATCGAATCGCTGCTCCCGATGCTCGGGCTCGAGCCGCTGCGTGACCGGCCGCCGCACAGGCTGTCGGGCGGGGAGAAGCAGCGGGTTGCGGTCGCGGCCGTGCTCGCCATGCGACCGCGTCACCTCCTTCTGGACGAGCCCACATCGCTCCTCGACGCCCGGGGCCGCGCGGACCTCTGGTCGCTGCTTGCCGAGCTCCGTTCACGCGAGGAGAGGACCGTCATTCACGTCACGCAGTTCCCCGAGGAGATCGCGTACGCCGACCGCGCCATCGTTCTGGTCGAGGGGCGGGTCGTGTTCGATGCCCCGCCGCGCGACCTCTTCGCCGCGGGGAGCGGTGCCGACGGATGGGGACTTCGTCCGCCCCCCGCGATGGGTCTCGCCGGCGCCCTCAGAGCCGCCGGGCGCGCGCTGCCGGATGACATCCTGACGATGGATGAACTCGTCGGCGCACTGACGGGGGTGCGGCGGTGAGACTCGTCCTCGACAGCGTGGGGCTGACCTACGATCGTGGACTTCCTACGGCCAAGAGCGGCCTCGGAGGTGTGAGTCTGTCGATCGACGCCGGAGATGCCGTGGCCATCATGGGGCCAACGGGATCGGGCAAGACGACGCTCCTCGAGATCGCCGCCGGGCTCGTCCCGCCGACGACGGGATCGGTGTCTCTTGCCGGCGCCGGGAGTGGCGCGTCCCTCAAGTCGTCGGTAGGACTTGTCTATCAGTTTCCCGAGCTTCAGTTCTTCGAGGAGACGGTCTTCGATGAGGTCGCGTACGGTCTCCGGGCGGCGCGCGTCGCGGAGGATGAACTCGCCCGCCGCGTGCATGCGGCGCTCGAGTGCGTCGGTCTGAGCCCGGCGGCTTTCACGGAGCGCTCGCCCCTGACGCTCAGCGCGGGCGAGCAGCGCAGGGCCGCTATCGCGGCCCTCGTCGTGCTCGAACGCCCGTTTCTGCTTCTGGACGAGCCGAGCGCGGGGCTCGATCCGGGGACGCGCGAACGCATCCTCGATCTCATCCACAGGGAGCGGGAGGCCGGACGCGCCATCCTGCTTGTGACGCACGACCCGGAGCTCGCCGAGGAGACGGTCGAGAGGATCGTGCTGCTCTCGGGCGGGAGCATCGTGGCGGACGGGCCTCCGGCGGACGTCTTCGGTGATGGGGTGCTCCTGGAGCGGCTGGGTCTTGAGGCGCCGCCGGCCCATGAGCTCGTGAACGCGCTCTCATGCGTCGACCCGGCGCTCGCGCGCGATGTGGCCTCGGTCGTGCTCGGGACGCCCGCCTTGCGGGACGGCGTGTCAAGTGGTAGATTCTAGGCGATTTCCGCCGGCTCGGGAGGAGCAAGTGCCGGCCGGGTCCGACGACCGATGGCGTCTACCGGAGGTGGCAGCACGTGAAGACCAAGGCCCGCGTCATGAGTACCGATGACATGCGCCGCGCGATCACCCGCATGGCCCACGAGATCCTGGAGCGCAACGGGGGGCTCGAGGGGCTGGCGGTGATCGGTATCCAGACGAGGGGTGTGTTCGTCGCGAAGCGACTGGCGAATGCGATCGAGGAGATCGAGCAGGCGCCTCTTCCCGTCGGCGTGCTCGACATCACGCTCTACAGAGACGATCTGCAGACGATCGCAGAGCAGCCGGTTGTGAATGAGAGCAACATCCCGTTCGACATACAGGGGAGGACCCTCGTGCTGGCCGACGATGTGCTGTTCACCGGGCGAACGGTCAGGGCGGCCCTCGATGAGATCATCGACTTCGGGCGTCCCAGATCAGTCCAGCTGGCAGTGATGGTCGATCGAGGACACAGGGAGCTTCCGATCCGGGCCGATTACGTCGGCAAGAACGTGCCGACCTCCGAGCGCGAGGTCATCGCCGTCCGCATGCAGGAGAAGGACGAGTCGGACGAGGTCGTCATTCTCTCGCGCGAGAACTGAGAACCGGACTCCACCACTGAGAACCGGGGCCCCATCCAGGAGATACCTCGTGAGGATCACAACACGCACCGTCGTGCTTCTCGCGTGTCTCGCGGCGCTCGCCGCGTTCACGCTCAGCGGCTGCGTGTACTACAACACGTTCTATCACGCCAGGAGCGCCTACGCCGAGGCCGAGCGCATCCGTGCGACGCGGCCGCCGGACTCCGAGCCCACGCCCCAGGAGAGCGAACAGCTCGATCGCGTCATTGAGAAGAGCGGACGTGTGCTCGCGCTCCATCCGGATTCGGACTGGGCGGACGATGCGATCCTGCTCATGGCGCAGGCGCTCTACCGTCAGGGGAGATACGAGAGTGCGGAGTCACGTCTGAACGAGTTCTCAACACTCTACCCCGACAGCGACCTCGAGGCGGACGCCGGCTACCTGCTGGCGGCCGTCATGCTCGCCCGCGACAACCCGGTCTCCGCGGAGCAGACACTGGCGGCTCTCGCGTATGCCGATCCTCCCGTCGAGCTCTCCGATGACGCGCTCGTGATGATCGGCCGCGCCAGACACTCGCGGCGCCGTTTTGACGAGGCGGCCGAGGCGTACGCATCCGCACTGGAGCGATTTCCGAACAGCGATCTCCGCGCCGAGATTCGGTTCCTTGCCGCGGAGAACTTCGTGAAGATGGGAAGGCTCGAGGAGGCGGCGCACCATCTGGCCGCCGTCGGTGAGGAGCGTGGGGCGCGGAGGCTCGCGTTCGAGGGACGCATCCGTCTCGCCGAGGTCTATCTCGACATCGGTCGACTCGGCGACGCGCTGGAGGTGCTCACCGATGTGGAGCGACGCACGACCGACCGCGACGACCTGGACCGCGTGCTCCTTCTGAGAGGGAGAACGCAGCAGATGATGGGCGATCTCGAGGATGCGGTCTCCACGTATGAGGGTATCGCGGCCTCCCACGAGCGCTCGAAAGCCGCGGCCGAGGCGCTCTACCGCGTCGGTCTGATCCTTCGGGACGGGTTCGGCACCTTCGAGGAGGCCGTCGAGGCGTTCCGCGAGGCCAAGGACGAGGCTCCACGAACCGAGGTTTCGCGGGAGGCGGCGGATGCTATTCGCGACATCGAGGAGCTCCAGGAGTCGCTCGCCATCATTGAGAGCTGGCTCGCCGGTCCCGCGGCGGTTGACACGCTGGCCGCCGCTGGCGACACTACGGGTGCCGCCGGCGACACGCTGAGTGCAGTAGCCGACACGCTGGGCGCGGCCGCTGATACGCTGGGTGCAGCTGCGGACACCACGGGCGCAGTGGCCGACACGCTCGATGCCGCGCGCGGCGGCTCACAGTTCGCGCCCGCTGATACGCTTTCAGCCGCGCAGACCGATACGCTGGCATCCGGCGCGATCGACCAGTCGCAGTTCGTCACGATGCTCGCCGATGCGCCGGTCACGGCGGCGGATTCGCTGTCCGCGTCGGTCGATACGCTGCTTGCGTTGTCCGATTCACTCGCTGTGGCTCCCCCCGACACGTTCGTATCCACCGAACCCGACACCGTCGCGATTCCTGATGAAGCGAGGGCGATGTTCCGCGCGGGCGAGATCTATCTCTTCAAGATGGATAACGCCGAGACCGCCGTCGAGTACTACGAGATGGTCGTCGAACACTTCGGAGAGACACCGCTCGGCCCGAAGGCGGCGCTGGCGGTCGCGTGGGCACGGGGGGAGATGCTCGATCAGCCCATGCTGTCCGCGGAGGCCTACCGTTCAGTGCTCGAGATGTACCCGGACACGGACTACGCGCGCGAGGCCGAGAGAGTCCTCGCCGAGGTCACCGGAGCATCCCCGGGCGAGGCCGCTGGAGGGGCGCCGGGCGAGCCGCTCGAGGAGACCCGGGGCGGGAACGCTGATGATCCGCCCGAGGACACGACGGACGAACCTCTGCAGACCGGCGGCGGGGAGGTCGGGCCTTGACGCTTATCAGGAGTGTTGCGGGCGTCCGCGGCATCGTGCCGCGTGATCTCGATGAGAACATCGCGCGCAGGCACGCGCGCGCATTCGGTGAGATCGTGGATGGTCGCGTCGCGGTCGGGTGGGACTCCAGGCCGGGCGGGAACGCGCTCGAGGCGGCCGTCGTCGAGGGGCTTCTCATCGCAGGCGTGACGCCTGTCCGGCTTGGCATCGTTCCGACGCCGACCGTCGGTGTGGCCGTCCGCACGCTGGGGTGCGCGGGTGGCATCTGCATCACGGCGAGTCACAATCCGGGCGAGTACAACGGCCTGAAGTTCTTTTCGAGGTCCGGCGTGTTCGTGACGCGGGAGGAAGGCGAGCGGATCTTCGAGGGCGCCGACGCTCTGGCGGGACGGGCCGCCGCTCCGTGTCCGGAGCCGGGAGGTGCGCCGGAGACAGCGGACGCGATCGAGACGCACATCGAACTCGTTCTGGATGCCCGGCACGTGGACCGCGCGGCCGTGGCCGACGCCGCTCTGCGGATCGTCGTCGACTGCTGCAACGCGGCCGGATCGGCGATCCTCCCGCAGCTTCTGCGGAGGCTCGGGTGCGACGTCGTCGAGCTGTTCGCCGAAGCCGGCGCCGGGTTCCCGCGCGTGGCGGAGCCCGTTCCGGAGAGCCTCACTGCTCTCGGCGACCGCGTTCGTGAGACGGGCGCCGCGGCCGGATTCGCGTGCGACCCCGATGCGGACCGCCTTGCCATCGTCGACGAGACAGGTCGGGCCGTTGGGGAGGAGTTCACCCTGGCGCTCGCCACCGACGCGGTGCTGGCGGCAGGACCGGGTCCCGTCGTGACCAACGTCTCGACGAGTCGGATGATCGACGACGTAGCCGATCGGTATGGTGCCATCGTTCATCGCACGGCCGTCGGCGAAGCGAACGTCGTGGCGAAGATGATCGAGATCTCGGCCGTCGTGGGAGGAGAGGGGAACGGTGGAGTCGTGCTGCCGGACGTGCAGCTCGGCCGTGACGCCGCCACAGCGGTGGCGCTCATCGTGACGCACATGGCACGCAGGGGCGCGGCGACCGTCGGAGAGCTTGTGCGAGAGCTCAGGCCCTACGCGATCGTGAAGCGGAAACTCCCGGCGATGGCCCAATCGAATGCGGATTTGGAGCGCGCGCTGGGTGATGTGCTGACCGGGGGAGAGATCGACCGAACCGATGGAGTCAAGATCTCGTGGGCCGACAGCTGGGTCCATGTACGCCCTTCGAACACGGAGCCGATCGTTCGCGTGATCGCCGAGGCGCCCGATGTCGACGGCGCGGAGGCGCTCGCGGCGAGAGCCGAAGAGGCCCTCGGAGGATCCGGGGAAGGAAGAGCATAGATGTGCGGGATCATCGGATGCGTCACGAGGAAGGACGACATGGTACCGACCCTCGTTGAGGGTCTGCGACGAATGGAGTATCGCGGCTACGATAGCGCGGGAGTCGCCGTTCTGCATGACGGTCGCGTTGATGTCCGAAAGACGGTCGGCAAGATCGATGCCCTCGCGGGTGTGCTGGCCGGTGACCCGGTAGTCGGCGGCACCGGCATCGCGCACACTCGCTGGGCGACCCACGGCGAGCCATCGGCGATGAACGCGCATCCTCACTCGGACAGCAGCGGCAGGATCGCGGTCGTCCACAACGGGATCGTCGAGAACTACCGCCCGCTGAGACGCCAGCTCGAGACCGAGGGACACACGTTCGAGACGGAGACCGACACCGAGGTCCTGGCGCACCTCATCGAGAAGCACTACGCGGGCGACCTCGCCGCGCCGTGCGCGCCGCGCTTGCAGGCGTTCACGGAGCCTACGGCATTGCGGCCATCCACGCCGACGAGCCGGAGTCGCTCGTCGCCGCCAGGAACGGCAGCCCGCTCATCCTCGGCATCGGGCGCGAGGGCTACTTCGTGGCCTCCGACGTCGCCGCGCTCGTCCGACACACGAAGGACGTCGTCTATCTGGACGACCGCGAGATGGTGGTGGCGACGCCCGACGGCTTCACGACCACGACGCTCCAGAACGTGTCCATCACGAAGGACGTCGAGCGGATCACCTGGGACGTCGACCAGATGCAGAAGAACGGCTATCCACACTACATGCTCAAGGAGATCCACGAACAGCAGCGGACGGTCATGGATGCGGTCCGCGGCCGGCTCATCGAGGCGTCGGGTGACGCATTCCTCGGGGGACTCCGGGAACATCGCGACGCGCTCAAGAAAGCCGAGAGGATCCTCATCCTCGCGTGCGGGACCTCGTGGCATGCCGGTCTCATCGGCGAGTACATGCTCGAAGATCTTGCCAGGGTGTCGGTCGAGGTCGAATACGCTTCGGAGTTCCGCTACCGCAATCCGGTCATCAATCCGGGAGATATCGCCATCGTGATCAGTCAGTCCGGGGAGACGCGCGACACGCTGGCGGCGATGGCGGAGGTCCAGCGCCGGGGCGGGACCACGCTCGGCATCGTCAACGTTGTCGGCTCGTCGATCGCGAGGCAGAGCGACGGCGGCGTCTACACGCACGCCGGACCCGAGATCGGGGTGGCGTCGACCAAGGCCTTCACCTCGCAGGTCATGGTCCTTGCAGCGATAGCGCTCGCGGTCGGCCGCGCACACAGCATCTCGGTCATCGACGGTCGTCGCATCGTTCGCGCGATGCTCGACATCCCGGGTCAGATCGGAGACATCCTGGAGCAGAGCGGCAAGGTCGAGAAGATGGCCGAAAAGTACGCGGGCCACCAGAACTTCCTCTACCTCGGCCGCGGCTACAACTTCCCGGTTGCGCTCGAAGGTGCGCTCAAGCTCAAGGAGATCAGCTACATCCACGCCGAGGGTTACCCGGCCGCGGAGATGAAGCACGGTCCCATCGCGCTTATCGATGAGAAGATGCCCGTCGTGTTCATCGCGACGCAGGACCCGTTCTACGAGAAGATCCTCTCAAACATGGAGGAGGTGAAGTCGCGCGGCGGGCGTGTGCTCGCCATCGCGACCGAGGGCGATACCGAGGTCGCCAGGATCGCCGACGACGTGTTGGAGGTTCCCGATACCCTGCCTCATCTCATGCCGCTGCTCGCGGTCGTGCCGCTCCAGCTTCTGGCGTACTACATCGCCGTGCTGAGAGGGTGCGACGTCGACCAGCCGCGCAATCTCGCCAAGAGCGTGACGGTCGAGTAGCGTCATCAGTTCCAAGTGGAGGACGTCCGTGTCTCGTGAGGAGATCTACAAGCTGACTCAGAAGGTCCGCTGCTCCGGTTGAGCGTCCAAGCTGGGTCCGGAGGACCTCGCCGAAGCGCTCAAGAACCTGGAGCCGATCGTGGACCCACGCGTGCTCGTCTCTACGAACACCGTGGACGACGCGGGCGTGTATCGTCTCAACGACGAGACCGCGCTCGTGTTCACGCTCGACTTCTTCACGCCCGTGGTCGATGATCCGTTTGACTTCGGCCGTGTGGCCGCCGCCAACTCTATCTCCGACGTCTATGCGATGGGCGCCGTGCCGCTGATCGGTCTCAATATCGTCTGCTTCCCGGACGGGGAGCTTCCGAACGCCGTGCTGGGTGACATCCTTGCGGGTGCGCAGAAGAAGGCGCTCGAGGCCGGTGTCGTGACCATCGGTGGACACTCGGTGAGCGACCAGGAGCTCAAGTTCGGGATGGCCGTCGTCGGTACCGTGCACCCGGACCGCATCGTCGCAAACGCGGGGGCTGTTCCCGGCGACGTCATGGTTCTCACCAAGCCGCTCGGAACCGGCGTGATGGCGACGGGCATCAAGTACGAGCGTGTGACCGCGGAGGCGGTGAGTGCGCTCACGGAGACGATGGCGGCGCTCAACGGCGTTGCTTCGAGGGCGATGGTCGCGGCCGGAGCGGATGCCGCGACCGACGTGACTGGATTCGGTCTGGTCGGGCATTCGATCGAGATGGCCGAAGCGAGCGGCGTGACCATCGAGTACGACGTGGCGGAGCTGCCGTTCATCGACGGCGCCCGCGAGCTGTGCGCCGAGGGAATCGCGCCCGGTGGTCTTGGAACGAACCGACACTTCTACGCTCCGCGCGTCGAGGTCGAAACGGACGATCGGACCGCTTCCGAGCTCGCGTTCGATCCTCAGACGTCGGGCGGACTCCTCGCCGCGCTCCCGGAGGACGCACTTCCGGTCTTCGAGCGGGAGATGGCCGGGAACAGCGCCCGCTGGTGGCGCATCGGCCGCGTCCGATCCGCGGGATCACATCCGCTCATCCTGCGCTAGCTCCGCGCGCTCCGCGTGGACCTGCGGGGCCCTGAGGCCCGTGCTGGCCCGCGGAGCGAATCTCGGTTATACTGCTTCCGGTACGTCCGGTCGCGGACCGGACATGTCCGGTGCTCAGCCGGGCGCAGCCGTCATGCGGGGATGGATGGGTCCTGGTGGGCCCCGAGGGCTTCAAACCCTTATGCTGGGCGGTTGATCCCGTCCGGGGTGGGTTCGATTCCCACACATTCCCGCCACAACCTTTTCACGTTTCGGAGGCTCCAACCGGTGAAGGCTCTTGCGCTTCTCTCTGGAGGACTCGACAGCATCCTCGCCGCCCGCCTGATCATGGAACAGGGTGTCGAGGTGCTGGGCGTGAGTTTCACGTCGCCGTTCTTCGGCGCGGGGGGAGCGAAGATCGGAGCGGAGGAGCTCGGCATCGAGCTCGTCATCATCGACATCACCGAGGAGATCTTCCAAACGATCGAGAAACCGAAGCACGGATACGGCAAGCACATGAACCCGTGCATCGACTGCCACGCGATGATGGTCAGGACGGCTGCCGGGAAGCTCGAGGAGCTCGGGGCCTCGTTCATCGTCACCGGAGAGGTCGTCGGCCAGCGTCCGAAGTCGCAGATGCGGTTCGGTCTCGGCGCCGTCGAGCGTGAGTCTGGGGTCGAGGGACTCCTGATCCGACCACTCTCCGCGAAGCTCCTGTCACCGACGGTGCCGGAGCTCGAGGGATGGGTCGACCGGGAGGAGCTTCTCGGTCTGCACGGACGCACCCGCAAGCCGCAGATCGAGCTGGCCGAGCAGTTCGGGATCGAGCGATACGCATCACCGGCCGGCGGATGCCTGCTCACCGACGAGAATTTCGCGAGGGCGCTCAAGGATGTGAAGCAACACGGTGCTCTCGCTTCCGTCGACGTCAGGCTCATCTCGATGGGGAGGCAGTTCCGACTCTCGGAGACCGGCAAGCTCATCGTGGGGCGCAATCATGCCGAGAACGAACGGCTCTTTGAGCTCGAGCCCGAGGGCGTGATGTTCGTCAAGGCCGTCGAGCACAAGGGTCCGGTCGGCGTCTTCCGGGGCGAGCCGACCGAGGCGAACCTCGAGACGGCCACGAGAGTGGTCGCTCGCTATGCGGACACCGACGAGGGCGAGAGCATCCGGGTGCGCTGCTGGGGAGATGACACCGAGCCGGTCGAGTTCGTCGTCGAGCCGTTCGCCTCCAGACGCGTCAAGGAGTTCGCGATCTGATGAGACGTATGCCCGTCGCACTCGCGTTCGTACTCGCAGCCGCGATGCTGGCTCCGACGGTCGCGATGGGGCAGGAGGTACCACCCCGTGCGACCACGTCGCCCGCGAGGGCCGCGGAGGCCGGAACGACGGAGCCCTCACCGGAGGCGACATCGACGAAGCCGAACGGGAGCAGAGTCCTCATCGCGTCGGCCGCCTATCCGGGGCTCGGGCAGTTTCTCAACGGGACCGAGCGCAAGGCCGCCATCATCGGCGGCGCCGAGGCCCTCCTGATCGCCCAGCTGTTGCTGGAGGACCGCTGGACCCGATATGCGCTCAAGAACTACCGCGAGACCGGCGACAACGACTACTTCGAGGAGTACTCGGAGCACTTCGACAGGAGACAGACGCTGATCTGGTGGACGGCCATCCTCGCGCTCTACAGTATCACGGATGCGTACGTCGACGCACATCTCTCGGGCTTCGATGACAACACCCCGGGCGGGCTGGACGCGGCGGTGGCCGCGGCACCCGCGTTCGGCGGAGACGGCTTCCGCGTCGGGTTCGAGGTCCGGTTCTAGCGAAAGAGCGAGACACGACCGACCAGGTCGACAGGAAGGAAGCATGTGATGGCGACAAGCGGCAGGAAGCCAGCCTCCCGCAAGGGCTACTACAGGGACTTCGTGGAGACGGTCGTCACGGCCGTCCTGCTCGCGCTCATTCTGCGCGCGTTCGTCGTCCAGACCTTCCGCATTCCCTCCGGTTCGATGGAAGACACACTCCTGATCGGAGACTTCCTCGTCGTCAACAAGTTCATCTACGGCATCAAGGTGCCGTTCACCGAGACGAGGCTTCGCGGTATCCGTGAGCCGAAGCGCGGTGACATCATCGTCTTCGAGTATCCCAACCCCGACCCGCGCGCGCCGAAGGAGAACTACGTCAAACGCTGCATCGGCACGCCTGGCGACATCGTCGAACTCAAGAACAACGCGCTCTATGTCAACGGCGAGCGCGTCGTCGAGGAGTACATCAAGCTCAAGCCGCCGACCCCGCGCTGGTCGAGCTTCGGTCCGGTCAAGGTCCCCGAGGGTCAGCTCCTGATGCTCGGTGACAACCGCAACTGGAGCGCCGACAGCAGGGAGTGGGGGTTCCTCGACAAGAGCCTGATGCAGGGCAAGGCGATCGTCATCTACTGGTCCTGGGACGGAACGCTGAGCAGGCCTCGGTTTGACCGTCTCTTCAGCCTTATCCGCTGACAAAGGGCCGTTCCTAGCACCCCTTTCCGCTTGACACCCCCTCCGTGCGGGTCTATGTTGACTCGTAGATTAGCACTCTCTATATACGAGTGCTAACGTCTCCAGGAGGGGATCGTGACGCGAGCAAGCCTGACAGAGCGGGAGGAGAGGATCCTCACCGCGGTCATCCGGGACTACGTGAAGACGGCGAGACCGGTGAGTTCGAGCGCTGTTGTGAAGCGTTCGGGGCTCGACGTGTCCTCCGCGACCGTGCGCAACGTACTGCGCGCGCTCGAAGAGCGAGGTCTCATCAGGCAGCCGCACACCTCCGCCGGACGCATTCCGGCCGACGAGGGCTACCGGTACTACGTCGATCGGCTCATGGGACCCGTCCTGCTTCCGGAGAGAGATCGCGCGAGGCTCACCGCCGAGCTGACGGTCCTCCGGGGTCACGATCTCGCGACCGTCCTCACCGAAGTGTCCCGCATGGTCAGCGACGTTGCACACCAGCTCGCGGTCGGGCTCGAGCCCGCCGTCGAGAGCAGCGTCATCGAGCGGATGGAGGTCGTGCCGCTCGACGCGACACGCTGTCTGGCCGCCGTCAGCATGCGGTCGGGTCAGACGCGGAGCACGGTCTTCGAGTGCGCATCGCCGGCCGACCGCCGGACGGCTCAGGCCGCGACCGCGTTGCTCAACGACTGGGTCGCCGGGCTCGCCGTCGGCGATGCCGAGCGGCTGCTGGCGGCGAAGGTCGAGGAGAAGGACTGCCCGTTCGCGAGCCTGCTCTGCCCACTGGTCGAACGCTGGCCCGAACTGTTTCACCTCCACGATTCAGAGCGCGTGCACTACGAGGGCGCGAGGTACATGCTGCGGCATCCGGAGTTCTCGGATGACGCATCGATTCTCGGCGAGATCCTCGACAGTGAGGAGGCTCTTGCCGATCTCGTCCGTGGTCCGGCCGACCCGCAGGATGTGGCGGTCACCATCGGCGGCGAGAACAGACGAAAGAAGATGAGTGGCGTGTCGCTCATCGTTGGAAGCTATCGGGTCGGCGCGACCGTTGGACGCATCGGGGTCATCGGTCCGACCCGGATGCGCTACCGCCGGCTCGTGGGGCTGGTGGGTCATCTCTCGGGGCTTCTCGACGATTTCTTCTCGTCGGACGAGACCGGGGTGCGGCGCTAGCACGGTCGGTCTTGACCGGCCCGGCACCATCGGAAGAGCACATCGAAATCGACTGACACATGGAACAGGAGTCATCGGTCAGACATGACTGCAAGGAAGAGACACGACAACGAGACGCAGCCGGAAGGCGCCGACGCTCCGGAGACCAGCGGGTCCCTCGACGACCCGTCGGTGGGAGAGGCCGCGGCCGGTGCGGCCGAGGCTGAGGAGCTGTCGGATCTCGAAGCGCTCCAGGAGGAACTCAGCGAGGCCAACAGGAAGTGGTTGCGCGCGCTGGCCGACCTGGACAATTACAGGAAGCGTGTCGAGCGCGAGAAGGCACGGTGGGACGTCGAGGCGCGGGAGGGGATTCTCCTGCCGCTGCTCGAGGTCGTTGACAATTTCGAACGGGCGCTCTCGGAGGGGGCTCAGGATGAGTCCGGCGAGGACGTTCCGTTCCGAGAGGGCGTCGAGCTGATCTTCAAGCACCTGCTGGATGTGCTGGAGAAGGCCGGCGTCCGTCCGGTCGTGACGGACGGTGTGGGGTTCGACCCCAACGTCCACGAGGCCGTCGGCAGCGTGCCGTCGGACGAGCACGATTCGGACGAGATAGTTCAGGTAATGCAGAAGGGATACACACTGGGTGAGCGGCTTCTGAGACCGTCGCGCGTCATCGTCGCGAGCTAGACGGTCGAAGGCGGGGTCGACTTGCCGTCAGAACGGACCCCCGGATGCGGCGATGCGCCGCGAGAGATGGGGGAGGAAAGGAAGTGGAAGTATGAGCAAGGTCATCGGAATCGATCTCGGCACGACCAACTCGGTCGTCGCCGTCATGGAAGGCGGGGAGCCTACCGTCATTGCCAACCCCGAGGGCGGTCGCACGACGCCGTCCGTCGTGGCGTTCACCAAGACGGGCGAGCGGCTCGTTGGGCAGGTCGCGAAGCGGCAGGCCATCACCAACCCGGAGAACACGATCTTCTCGATCAAGCGGTTCGTCGGGCGGCGGTACGGAGAGGTCTC
>Ga0180435_10001059_pt1 | contig 28894 bp, 25 predicted proteins | sample SS_ome_3_FD_132467 | JGI IMG/M metagenome (GOLD analysis project Ga0180435, IMG submission 132467) | Hypersaline lake sediment archaeal communities from the Salton Sea, California, USA - SS_3_S_1 metaG | ecosystem: Environmental > Aquatic > Non-marine Saline and Alkaline > Hypersaline >... | reverse complement strand
CGGACGGCAACCGCAATCGACTACTGCCTAAACACCGGCCAGTGATCTATAATCTTGTTTTGTCTTGTAATGACGAGATCACCGAATTGCAGCATAACAGCCTCACTTTGCCTTGGCCGTAAAAACACATAATCGTCTACCCCGATACGTATCCGTCCCGACCCCGTTGCGATCTCCTGGTTGGAACTATACCCATAGATGGGATTCCGGCACAGCCCTTCCGGTTGATGATACTCGGCCTTCCAGTATCCGCCGTAAATAAAAAACGTGTACTCCCAGTTTGGGTTCAACCATCCCCACACCGATTTCATAAATTCGATATACGGGATGTTGAGGCCTTTACTTTTTTTCAAAACAGGTGTGGCAATGAATAATGCGGGCTCATGATCCTGCAGCGTGCCCAGGTCAAAGTCAACGGGCTTCACCAATCCGGAACCCGCCGCGATGTCATTCACCAGCGTTATATCCTTATAGAGCTGATACGTCATACTACCCGCGGTGTTGAAGGTCAGGTCGCGTTCAAACAGGTTGGGGAAGTTTTCTTTACCGTAAACTATAAACGTCCGGTACGCCTCCAATGACCCTTGCAGCGCGGATTCGATTGACGATATCAGCGGAGGAGCTTTTGCCACATGGGCGTCATAGCCCATAAAACCGGTAAACGTCAGGTATCCGGAATGGCTTTCTATTGTTTCCAGCATCCGGTGGAGTTCATTTGTATCTTTTACGCCCCCGCGATGGAGGCCTATATCAATTTCAATATTGATAAGCAGCTTGTATTCTTTCTTTTCTGCAAATCGGAGGTATTGGTTCAACCGCTCCGGACTGTCCACCAGCCACTGGAGCTGCTTCGACGGGTCAAAGCGGGTCCCGGGGCTTAGTTGTTCGTAAAACGTGTTCACCGCATTCAGCGGCATGGGTTTTCCCAATAACATCCGGGATTCCGGCAGTGCCTCTGCCAGTAGGGTAATAAACGGCTGGTGAAATACCATTACCCTGTTTGTGCCTGTTTTCGTGAAAATATGCTTTATCAGTTCTACGCATGGTAATGATTTCGCAACCACACGGTAGTAATGTTTATTGCCTATATGGGACTGAAGTGTCTGAAGGTTGCGGTCTAACCGGTCAAGATCCAGAACCAACACCGGAGTTCCCGACCCTCTTTGCTTCAACTCCTCATTGAGGGCGGAGAAATAGCTTCCGTAAGGCCCGCCCCTGTCCTTTGGGCGAAAAATAAAAAAAAGTAATGCCGATCCGACAATAAAAATAATGAGCAGGATACCCGCCATCTCTTTTAAACTCATTCGACGCCACCTCATCCTATACCCTAGTTCACGTTTTTGAATCATCCACTCAACTTGCTATGATCGACCTCTTTGCCGTCAATATAAACGGAGGTTATGCTTTCAAGGTTACCGGGCAGATCCGAGGGATGTCCTTTTATTACTATAAAATTCGCCCGCCGTCCATGCGTCAAGCGGCCTAAATCATTCAGCCCGAGCAACTCCGCATTGACTGATGTTGCGCATTGAATCCCCTCCTCCGGCGAATAACCCGAGTCCATCAGGATTTTCAACTCTTCGCAAAGTGATGCGCCATGGTGGACACCCGGGCTGCCGGAGTCCGTTCCAAGGCCGATTTTTACTCCAAAATTCCTTGCCACACTTATCTGCTCCATCTGGTAATCCAGATTTCTAAGCGCCACATCACGCCGGGGGGTCGCCAAATCCGACAACGCCGCATAGGCCTTCATAGTGAATGCCGTGGGGACCCAGACAATTCTTTTTTCCGACATTTTTTCAAGATTTGCAGCCCCCATAAAAAAACCGTGCTCAATGGAGTGGCAGCCCGAATCAATGGAAACGTTTACGGGGAGTTCACCGTTGGCATGGGCCATTATTTTCAAACCGCGCATACTGCAAAGATTAACAGCTTCTTCCAATTCATCCGCTTCGAACTGGGGCGGCGTCTGTTTTCCAAAGTCCGAAAGACTGTTCAAGCCGGAATTGATTACCTTTACATGGTCGATGTGATATGCCTTATGCGGATCCCCCAGGATGTTATCGATGGACCCGGCAAGTGAGAGCCCTTCCAAAACAGGGGTCCCGGTGAGACGTCCGTAGCGCCCTTTTTTATACCAGGCCTTACCTGCCGTTTTGATTATAACCGGCACCGGGTTCTTTATTTGGGATGTCTGTTTGTACCTCCCCACATGGCCGCCGTGGTCTCCGCCATCTCTCACGGCGATAATGCCGCAACGAATATGATTTTCCAGATGCCCGGCAATCGCGGCTTCGATATTATCGTATCCGGCTCTCAACTGCTTTTCCCTCTTCGCGGCATCCGTCGTTCCCGACATGGATAGATGGACATGGGCGTCAATCAGCCCGGGAAGAATGGTATAAGCCGACAGGTCGGTTACACGGCGTGTATGGTCTTCCGCGGAGGTTCCACCATAATCACTCTCTGTTTGTATGGATTCTATGCGGCCGTTTCTTATTCCCAAAACAGCGCCGGCAACGGCGGGATTGCCCGTTCCATCAATGAGCCACCCTGTCTTTATATCCTGATCCATAATACCTTCGTCATGACATGAAGGAACCAAGTTCCCTCCTGAGCAGTTCAAGGGCTGCCATGGCAAAAATGGTCTTGTTTCTGGAACGGCTCCCAAAAGGCAGGTTATACCGGAAACTTTTCACCTCGCCGGGGCCGGCCACACCGATACAGATTGTGCCGACCGGCTTCTCCTCGGTGCCGCCGTCCGGTCCTGCAATACCGCTGGTGGAAATCCCGAACAAAGAGCCGGAAACCCGTCTTGCGCCTTCCGCCATCTCTTCGGCAACCTCCTCACTTACCGCTCCAAACCGTTCAAGCGCGCCGGATGACACACCAAGAACATCCATCTTGGCCTGATTCGAATAGGTTACGGCCGACAACAGGAAATAGGCGGAGCTTCCGGGGACACTGGTCAAGAGATGTGAAATCAGTCCGCCGGTGCAGCTCTCAGCCACTGAAAGTGTCGCATGTTTATCCTTCAGCAGGCGACCCACCTCCTCGGGCATGGATGCCCCTGTCTTTGAAAATACATGGTTCCCGATTTTATCAATAACCCACGAGCCGGCTTCATCCATAAGCCCATGGGGGTTATCATGACCCTCAGATGACAAATAAAGATTGACCCTGATTTCAGGGAATTCTGCACAAAGGCCCAGTTTTATCGACGGAAATTCTTCGCTTATCCCCCGAAGATGCTCGTCCACGGCTGCTTCCGGCAGGCCGAATACAGATAGGGTTCTGGTCAACAGCGGCTTCTCGTCAATTCCCGCAAATGTTCGGATTGATGGAATTACTGCATTGTCCAGCATCCCCCGCATTTCAGCCGGAACGCCCGGGATGCAGAAAAAACGGCACGCCTTTATTTTAAGCATAAACCCCGGCGCCGTCCCCACGGGGTTCGGGATGCACCGGGCACCCTCGGGAATCATTGCCTGTTTTTTATCCGAATCCGACCGCGTTCGACCTAATTTTCCGAAAAATGCCTCAATGGATCTGTCGGCTTCTTCATTATACGCAAGCGCCACTCCGGCAGCGGCTGCCATGGTCTCGGCAGTTAAGTCATCGACCGTCGGTCCCAAGCCGCCTGTGACGACAGCTATATCCGCACGTGCACTTATTTCCTCAATTATCCCGACAAGCTCACCTCTGTCATCGCCCACACACATATGGCGCGATACATTGATCCCGGAAAAAACCAGCCGCTCGGCAATATACGCCGAGTTACCGTCAACAACAGCCCCTTTGAGGACTTCATCCCCTGTGGAAAGAATCTCAGCAATCATGGCAACACTATCCCTACATGGTTTACTCTTCAATTTTCTTTTTTCTAAGCTGATGATACCCGTCTTTCACTGCTATATACGGCTCGAATGCTGCCTCCATCACGGCCTCATAGTCCTTCATGGAAAAAGACAGAGAGTTTATCCTGTCGAAGGACCATACCCCTGCGGATGCCCACCAGGGTTCGATATAAGATGTGGGGCGCAAAAACGCATCAAGGCAGTCACCAAAAGTGTCCCTCAATGTCGAGGGCCCAAGGACGGGCCAGACGACATAGGCACCGTTACCAACACCGTAACTCCCAAGGGTCTGTCCGAAATCTTCATCACTCTGGTTCAAATCCGGATAGATTCCGGCAGGATTGCCAAACCCCAAAACACCAACCGTGCTGTTCAGAAGAAACCGCCAGAGCTCAGCGGCGGCCCCGTCGCCTTTGCATTGAAGCAAACTGTTTGTAAACCTTACCGGAAATGACAGGTTGGAAAAAAAGTTGGAAATAGCCAACCGGAAAGATACGGGAGCGATATATACATACCCTTCGGTCACCGGCTTCATTGCAAGGAAATAGAGCCGGTCGTTGAAGTTGAACATCAAGCGGTTCCAGGGTTCAAGATAGTCCTTCGTTTCTTCTTCAAATAAATAGTCATCATCCGACAGGTAGTCATCCTCTTCATCGTAATCATCCGCTGAAGCAACCGCTCCGCATAACGAACAGCAGACAATTAAAAAAATGAAGAGTGCCCGATTTATCCCTCTCATTGACCTCCCGGTCGCCCCTTTCACTCACTCTTTTGATTTTCCATATCACGATCTTCATGCTGCTGTTCGGCTATTTTCTTTTTAAGTCGTTCAATAAGCTCTCCGGGAGATTCCTTTCTGAGAATGCTTCTGAACTGGGTTCTATAGTTTTTTACAAGGCTTATCTTCTCTATTATCACATCATAGACTTTCCATTTTCCGTCCTTAAGCAGCATTCTGTAGTATATCGGAATATCCCCGGCCTCTCTCGGGATTCTGGTCTTCACAAGTGCTTTATTTTCAGATTCAATATCCTGTGAATCGTAAATTATATTTTGGTCGGCATAGGACTCCCTTATTTTCTCATAATAACTGCTGCCCAGGAACTCGGCAAAAATATCGGAAAATTCCTTCTGCTGCTCTTCGCTGAACGTCTTCCAGTAGATGGCGATTGTACGCATGGATATTTCATTAAAGTCAAAAACATCTTTTATGATATGCATCACCTGTTGCCGGGTGGCTTCCTGTTCTTTTTTTGTCTGCGACGTTGATTCTTTCAGGAGAGACATGACCTTTTCAACAGATGGCTTAAGGTCATCCATCGGCTGACCCGCCCATGCAAATACCGGTAAAAAAAGACATACCACAATTGCCGCCCTGAATACGGTTGTTTTCATATCACCACCCCCTATATTTCATCAAACGCGTACTTGCTGATAAGCTCCTCAAGATCAAGTGCGGATTCTGTTTCAAAGATAGTATCCCCGGGTTTAAGCAATACATCCGAACCGCCGGGTGTCAGCATGATATATTTATCTCCGATCAGACCTGCTGTTTTAATCGACGCTATCACATCTTCTGTCAGTCGGACATCTTTTTTCACTTCCATGGTTACCACGGCAACCAGATTTTCCTGATCCAAACTGATTTTACTTACCCTGCCGATACTGACCCCCGCCATCTGGACATCCGCTCCCTTGGTAAGCCCGGCAACCGATTCAAATTTTGCATACACCATAAACTTGTTATTGCCCACTATTTCCATTTTACCCAGTTTAATGGTGAGATAGCCAATGCAGGCAATACCGATCAGAACAAACACCCCCACCGTGATTTCTATATTTGAATTTTTCATCTTTCCTCCACTAATGACGTTTCGAAACGTCCCGAACCGGTGGGCAACATAAAAACCCCGGCCCGGAAGCACCGGCGGTCAGCACACTCGAAATTCATAACGAATACTTTCCATCACTTCTGAATAACTGATAATATCCTCGAGTCGACTGTCTTTTTCCGCCTCCACAAATGCCGCCGATATCCTGAAGCAAACTTCGGGTCCACTCATTTCGTCGGAATCAAGAATCTCACTTTTGCTAAGTTCACTTGCCAAGCGGACGCATACCGTCCTTGCCTCATTGACTTTGCGGCAGGGAAGGATAATCATGAGTTTATCAAAACCACACCTCGAACAGGAATCAATCAGCCTGATATGCTGCTGAACTCTTTCTGCAAAATTCTTTAATACGGTCTGGCCGGTTATATGCCCCAGTTTGGCATTAATCTCATTAATATTCTCAATCGTTAAAATGATAATGGAGAATGGCAGCGAGTACCTGTTTAATCTCGCCATCTCCTCGTTGAATTTTTCAATGCCCTGAGAATGGGGAGCCAGCCCCGGCATGTCATCACGACGGGATTCCAGCCCCTTGATGAATTCCACAATGGCAGGATTCGTTGCCTGCCTGATATCATCCGGGCTGCCTTCAAAAATAACCATTCCTTCGTCAAGCATGATAATCCGTTGTGTGATGTGAAAAATATCCGGTATTTCATGACTCACCATGATTCCGGTGAACCCGAATTCCCTTTGATAATCACATATCATCTGGTGTACGGCGTGTTTTCTGATGGGATCCAGACCCGTGGTCGGTTCATCGAAAAGAACGATCTTGGGGTCGGTGATCAACGCTCTGGCAAGTGCAACACGCTTTTTCATTCCTCCTGAGATCTGGGACGGATACTTGTTATCTATATCGTAAAGGTCAAGCTGGTCGGTTTTCTCTCTGACTTTTTCGCTTATCTTTTTCCTTGAAAGCGATGTGTTTTCCATCAACGGGAGTGCGATATTGTCAAAAATTGTCATGGAGTCAAAAAGGGCATTGCCTTGAAACATATAACTCATACTGTTTTTAAACGCCCGCCGTTCCGCCCTGGTCATAACGCTCGTATCCTTCCCATTGAACAGAACGCTTCCGGAGTCCGGGTGAATAAGTCCGATGATGTGCTTGAGAAGCACGCTTTTCCCCGTGCCGCTTTTCCCGATAATGGCTGCGATCTCTCCGTGCTTGACCGAAAACGCTACATCATGCAGCACATGATTTGTGCCGAACGATTTGCTCACTTTGTCAAATTGAATTAAGGGATTCGTCATTGTTTATCAAAGAAGTATCGATGTCAGCACATAATCCACAATCAGAATCAGTACGCAGGAAATAACAACTGATGACGTTGTGGCAAGACTTACTCCCCGGGCACCGAATCCTTCTTCCCTTTTATGTACGAAATAGCCCTGATAACAACAAATCGTCACTACCACAACAGCAAATGCAATGGACTTAATAAACCCGCCTGTAATATCATCCATTATGACACTGGTTTGAATTCTTGAAAAATAGATCCCCGGGTTAATGCCGAGAAGGACGGATCCCGTGAGGTAACCGCCGAAGATACCGATCACGTCGAAAATAGCGGTTAACAAAGGAAAACAAATTACGGCAGCGACGATTCGAGGAGCGACAAGAAAACGCACCGGGTTGATATCCATGGTCACAAGCGCATCTATTTGCTCTGAAATCCTCATTATACCGATTTCCGCGGCAATGGCCGACCCTGCCCTCCCAATGATCATCACGGCGGTCAGCACCGGTCCCAGTTCACGAATAAGGGTAAGGGAAACGGCGGCGCCCAGCAACCCCTCCGAGCCGAATTTAATCAGTGTATAATACCCCTGCAGGCCCAAAACCATGCCCGTAAACACCGCTGTCAGGGAAACCACGAGGAGGGATTTTGCGCCGATAAAATAGGTTTGCTGAACAATTTTCTTTAGCTGAAACGGATAGGTAAAAATAAATGCCGCGCCTTTTAAAAAAAACAGAGTGACACGTCCCATTTCCCTTATGAAAAAAATGGTTATCCGGCCTGCCATCAAAGGGATATCTTTAATAGATTCAATATGTATCATTATATTTATTAAAGTTATTCTTTATTTTAAAATGAAAAACGGTCCATTTATCCTGCATTAAATTATCCGGTGCTGGTCCGATTTAAGTCAAGCGTCGGGCATATCAGCAGTTTCCACTGATAAAATTAATATATAGTATAAAAAACAAATATTTTCAAGAAAGACTATGCAACAGCGACCGCGCCATTTCTTTAATGACGATCTGCTGGTTAAGCAAGAAATTCGTTTATAAACCATATACAAAAAAGTGCAAGGAATAATGTGTATTCAACCAAATCACTTGCTGTTTGCAATAGCGATTGAAACTGTGATATGTGAATATTCACATATGATGATCGTTTAATTAGGTGGGCTGTGTCTCACTCTTTTTTTTTATGGAAGATAAAATAAACAGTACAAAAATCAATCTTGAATTCAGCGAGCTTGACCTTGCCATGCAGCTTTTCGGAGAGCATAATTGCCATTTGAAAAGACTTGGTGACGCCCTCGATATCTCGATCGACAGCAGGGGAAGCAGGGTCTTCATTCAGGGTGAGCCTATATCGGCCCGATTGGCGGAAAACGTACTTCAGCAATTGTACGGTCTTATCGAAGAAAACTATCCGGTGTATCCGCGGGACATTGACTATGCCTTAGAAGTAATCAGCCAGGATGATACACGAAACCTGAAATCCATCTTTCTTGACACCGTCTACATCACCTCAAAAAAACGCTCCATTACCCCGAAGAGCTATACCCAGAAGCAATACATTGAATCCATCCGGAAATATGACATTGTATTCGGGATCGGCCCGGCCGGGACAGGAAAGACATACCTTGCCATGGCCATGGCTGTTTCCGAACTTTCCAAGGGAAATAAAAGCAGGATCATACTCACACGACCCGCTGTCGAGGCCGGAGAAGCGCTGGGCTTTCTCCCGGGAGATCTGGCGGAAAAAGTTGATCCTTACCTGAGGCCGCTCTATGACGCCCTTCACGACATGATGCGGCTTGAAAAAGTTTCCAGCCTGATGCAGCAGAGTGTAATCGAGGTCGCACCGCTTGCTTTCATGAGGGGAAGAACTTTGAATGATTCGTTCATTATTCTGGATGAAGCACAAAATACAACTATTGAACAAATGAAAATGTTCCTTACGCGCATCGGCTTTGGCTCCAAAGCGGTAATAACAGGAGATATCACCCAGGTGGATCTACCCTCGGGTAAACCTTCCGGCCTAATCAATGCCAGGGATGTTCTTCAGGATATTGACGACATCGGCTTTGTGTACTTCTCCGAAAAAGATGTGGTCAGACACAAACTTGTTCAGCAGATAATCAAAGCGTACGATAAAAATTCGAACAATGGAAACCGGACAGAACCCCGGGTAGAAATTTAAATGGTTAAGAAAATTAATATAAAAAAAGCAGAACAATACCTGAGGCCAAAAGACAGCCTTCTGTTGGGACTTTTGATCCTGGTAACCCTTGTTTTTACGCTCATACTGCACCCCCGGATTGCCTCAAAGCGATACGCCTACAATGTCGGTGATATCGCTCAGCGCAATATCAAAGCTCAAAATGATTTCTTGATCGAAGACAAGGATGCCACAGAGGCAAACCGCAGGCATGCCGTCGACAAAGTGCTTACGGTTTACGACCATGACACAAAAATGGCGACGGACATCTCACAGCGACTCACCAAGGCATTTTCAACCGCGAGGGCCGTTATCCTGGAGCATAATAAAAAAAAGGCGCCGGAAACCGATGACAAGGCCGGAGTATCCCTCCATGATGACCTGTGGCAAATGAAAGAGATGTTTGAACAACAAATCGGCATCCCGGTAAATGACGGCGCCTACAAAATCCTGGAAAAAGAAAATTTCTCGGTACAAATAGAAAACCATATTATAGATATCGTGACGGAGATACTCACAAACGGAGTTGTGGCCAATAAAGAAGTCCTGCTGGCGGAAGAAGAGAAAGGTATTACCCTGAGAAACGTTGAAAACAAATCGGAAAAACCGGTCTTTTCTCTGAAGCAGTTTTACGGCCCGGACCAGGCCAAGGCAATGGTACGAATCATCGGTGAAAAGCTGCTTACAAACACAGACTATATATCGAAAGGCCTTATTGTAGACTTTTCCCAGCAGCTGATTACACCGAACATCACGCTGAACCGGAGCGAGACAAAAGAGCGCAAGAAAAAAGCGGCCGGTGACATCAAGCCGTTCCTCTATGAAATCAAATCAGGAGAGATGATTCTTCGTGAAGGTGAACGGGTAACGGAGTCCCATTTGGTTAAGCTCAGCGCAATGCAGAAGAGTGCGGACACATCCGGCGTAAACTACCGTAGAATCGGCACCTCGCTGATTATAATCTGTATTCTTACCGTTATGTATTTCCTTTATATTCGGGGCAATGCCAGCATCCGTCAATATCCGTCAAAAAATATGACGTTCATCGCATGCGCCCTTGTCACGTTTTTATTGCTGACTAAAATTTCTGCGACCCTGGCGGATTCCCTCGCCCAGGGAGAAGTCTTTTCAATACCGGCGGCCGCCATGTATTTCGGTATTCCCATAGCCGCCGGCGCAATGACCGTATCCCTTTTCATGGGACTTGAAATCGCCAGCCTTTTTGCCGTTGTCATAGCGATCTGCTCAGCGGCCATCCTTAACAACCGACTGGACATTTTTATTTACTTTCTTTTAAGCAGCGCCGTAGGTGCACACTCTATGATCAACTGCAGAGAGCGGATTGTTTTCATCAAGTCCGGCATCAAACTCGGTTTTTTCAATATTCTTTTTGTTACAGCCATCGATATTTATATGGGAGACATTCAGGGGCTTAAGCTGCTGATGGACTGGACCTTTGCATTTTTAGGCGGACTGGCTGCAGGAATTGTCACCGCGGGCCTCGCCCCACTGGTGGAAAGCGCTTTCGGTTATACGACGGACATTAAGCTTTTAGAGCTGGCCAACCTTGATCGACCCATCCTGAAGCGCCTTATGATAGAAGCCTCCGGAACATATCACCATTCGGTCATTGTCGGTTCCATGGTGGAGGCGGCCGCGTCTGCAATCGGAGCAAACCCTTTACTTGCTAGAGTTTGTGGCTATTACCATGATATCGGGAAAATAAAAAAGCCGCTATACTTTATTGAAAATCAGACCGGCGGAGTCAATCGGCATGATAAACTGGCGCCATCCATGTCGAGCCTGATTCTCACTTCCCATATTAAGGAAGGGGTTGAAATCGCCAGGAAAATCAAGATAGGGAAACCTATTATCGACGCCATTCAGCAACATCACGGCACAAGCCTGATCAGCTTTTTTTACAACAAGGCGGTTCAACTGAAAGGGGAAAATGCTGTAAATATCGATAATTTCAGATACCCCGGTCCGAAACCCCAAACAAGGGAAGCCGGCCTCGTCATGCTTGCAGATGTTCTTGAAGCGGCCTCGAGAACCCTCACCAACCCGACCCCTGCAAGAATCCAAGGGCTTGTGCAAAACCTTATCAATAAAATTTTTTCCGACGGGCAGCTTGATGAATGCGAACTGACATTAAAAGACCTGAACAATATTGCCAAGAGTTTCACAAAAATATTATCGGGTATATACCACCACCGGATTGAATATCCTGAAAGCGCAAAAACAACCGAAGGAAAGGGTAAAAATGGGAGTTCTGATAAAAAACAGTCAGGACGGAACACCGATCAGGATCGAGATGATTCGGAAAAAAGCCCAGGCCGTCTTAGACGCCTTGGGCAGTCCTGATAGCGAACTGTCGGTTGTCTTCGTGAACGATACGGACATTTCGGAATTAAACCGGCAGTATTTGAACCGTGAGGGTCCTACAAACGTCATCGCCTTTCCCATGCAGGAAGGCGAGCACTCGGGGATCAACCCCAACCTCGCGGGTGATGTCGTTATTTCGGTCGATACAGCGGAAAGAGAAAGCAGGGATGCACAAATGGATGTCGAAGAGAGGATGGATCAACTGCTCGTGCACGGCATCCTTCACCTTTTTGGCTATGACCACGAGCATGATGACGCCGAAGCAATGATCATGGAAAAAAAGGCGGCTGAATTAATAAGCGCAATAAAACATACGGTAACCGGAGGTTGAACTATGGCAGGTCTGGCGGTAAATGTCGATCACATCGCAACACTGAGAGAAGCCAGGAAAGCTGCATATCCTGACCCGGTGGCAGCCGGCCTTCTCGCAGAAATGGCGGGGGCCGACGGGGTTGTCGTGCATCTCCGTGAAGACAGACGGCATATCCAGGACCGGGATGTGCGACTGCTAAGAAATGTGGTGCAATCGAAACTGATACTGGAAATGGCCTCAACAGCGGAAATGGTCGGCATTGCCCTGGATGTAAAACCCGATGTGGTCACCCTTGTTCCCGAAAAAAGAGAAGAGCTCACAACAGAAGGGGGGTTGGACCTGATCGTCCATAAACACACCATTGCCGAAACGGTAGACACACTTCAAAACAGCGGAATTCCGGTAAGTATATTCATTGATCCTGACCCGGAACAGGTAAAACTGGCCCATAAAATTGATGCATCCATGGTGGAGATTCACACCGGCACGTTCTGTGATGCAACAACGGAAGACAAAAAAGAAAGGGCTTTCAGTAAAATAGTGGATGCCGTGAAATTGGCAAGGAAGTTGAAGCTGGGTATTAATGCCGGACACGGATTGTGCTATAAAACCATTAAGCAGTTTAAAGGCCTTTATGAAATTGATGAATTCAGCATCGGGCACAGCATCGTTTCACGGGCATCAATGGTTGGGATGGACAAGGCTGTAAGGGAAATGATCCGCCTGATTAACGACCTTTAGCAGGTAAATAACAATGTATCTTGTGACAGCACGCGAAATGCAGGATATGGACCGGAAAACGATTGAGTCTTTCGGTCTTCCAGGGCTTGTTCTGATGGAAAATGCCGGACGCGGCGCAACGAGGATGCTCCTCGAGACCTTTCCCGATATACAATCAAAAACCGTCGGCATCATGGCCGGGAAAGGCAATAACGGGGGTGACGGTTTTGTAATTGCCAGGTACCTTCACCAGTACGGAGCAGAGGTAACCGTTTATCTCCTTTCAACCATTGAGAAGACAAAAGGAGATGCCGAAACAAACCTCAGGCTCCTCAGCCCCATGGGCATCCCTGTGATTGAACTACCGGACCCATCGCACTTTGACCGGAACAGACGTCGTCTTGACGATCAGGACATCTGGGTTGATGCAATTTTAGGGACAGGGCTTGCATCGGATGTAAACGGATTTTTCAAGGATGTCATCGACTTCCTGAACAACTCCGGGCGTCCCGTATTTTCAGTTGATATACCATCCGGCCTGAACTCCGACACGGGTCAGCCCCATGGCACGTGCATAAATGCATCGGCAACTGCAACCTTTGCTTTTGCAAAATCCGGCCACATTCATTATCCGGGCTTTTGCCATACCAAACGCCTCGGGGTCGTGGATATCGGAATTCCGAAACACATTGTGAATGCGGTTGCCCCCTTTCAACAACTCGTCACTTTTGAGATGATTCATAGCGGTTTCCGGAAAAGGCCGCCGGATGCCCATAAAGGCACCACCGGACACCTGATGGTTTTAGCGGGCAGCCCCGGTAAAACGGGAGCGGCGGCAATGACCTCTCTGTCCGCCATGAAAACCGGAGCGGGTCTTGTCACCCTCGGCCTACCCCAATCGACAAACCAGGTATTGGAGACCCTTGCCATTGAGGTCATGACGGAGCCCCTTGCCGAAACCGGAGACGGCACGCTGGCCGAAGCCTCCCTTGACGGCATCCTGCGCCTTCTGGAAGGGAAAACGTGCCTGGCCGTCGGTCCCGGCCTGGGTCTGTCGGAAGAAACGGGCAGCCTCCTTGAGCAAGTGCTGTTGAATGCCGAGATACCGGTTGTTGTTGACGCCGACGGCATTAATCTTTTGTCGAGTCGGGCCGATCTCTTGAAGCAAATCAGCGCACCGGTTGTTCTTACGCCCCATCCCGGCGAAATGGCGAGGCTGACGGGCGACTCAACGGCGCACATACAAAGGAATCGAACGGAATCCGCCCGGAAATTTGCAGTGGAGTCCGGGGTCCACCTGGTATTGAAAGGTGCAAGAACCGTCATAGCTCATCCGGATGGGTCCGTGTTCATCAACCCCACGGGGAGCCCGGCCATGGCCTCAGGTGGAATGGGAGATGTATTGACGGGTATCATCGCCGGACTCATCACCCAGGGATATTCACCGGAGTATGCATCGATTGCCGGTGCCTTTATCCACGGCGCATCCGCCGACGGCGTCATGGAGGAAAAAGGGCCCGTCGGCATAATGGCAACGGACGTTATGGCAGCGATCCCCGAACAATTTTTCAATATTGAAAAAAGAAATGTCTCTCCTTACGCGAAATACCTACCGTGTCATCCGGGTCTCTGATTGATGTCTTCGAAATTTCAGATCAACACATTCTCTGCCGACGAAACCAGGCATGCCGGACGGGAGTTGGGAAAAAAGGTGCAACCGGGGACGGTTATCTCCATCAAGGGGGAACTGGGCTGCGGAAAAACCGTGTTTGTTCAGGGACTCGCACGCGGGCTTGGCGTACCCGAAAGTATTTACGTAACAAGTCCTTCCTATACACTTATAAATGAATACCCGGGCCGCTGTCCTCTATTTCATGCCGATTTCTACAGGCTGGATGCAACGTCGGATTTTCATGACCTGGGACTCGAAGACATCCTGGAAGAAAACGGCATCGTGGCCATTGAATGGCCCGACCGTCTGCCCGGCCACTTCCAGCGACCTGATATAGTCGTACACATTAAAATAACCGGCGATAATGCAAGGGAAATTTCCTTTGACTTCATGTAACCTGTATATTTACCATTGCTTTTTTTTTAATTCTGTCCGATAAAAAGCCAAAGTCAACCATGCAATCACGAGGTCGTAAACGATATGAACGTAAAACATTTTCCTGTTTTTCTGCTGCTGGTATTTTTTTTCACGAACCTTTTTGTCCTCCCCGGCGAGGCGTCTTCGGAACGCCTTTCGGTAACGTCGGATATCGCCAACATAAGATCGGGCCCGGGAACCAACTTCAAGGTGCTCTGGCAGATTGAAAAATTTCATCCCGTCGTCATCATAAACAAACAAGGTAACTGGTATCAGTTTAAAGACTTTGAAAACGACAGGGGGTGGATCCACAAATCCCTTTTAAGGGATATTGAAACCGTGATTACAAAAAAAGGATGCAATATCAGATCCGGCCCGGGCACAAGTCATAAAATCGCCTTCACCGCAGAAAAAGGGATTCCTTTTAAGGTCCTTAAGCGGCAAGGAAAATGGATCCGGGTTCAACATGCCGACGGTGACACGGGGTGGATATTTTCCGCTCTCGTTTGGTAGCCTAAGGGCACGGATAAAAGCACCGGGTATTAATCGTCACTGGCCTTGAGTCGTTTTATCTGCTCATTGTAAAATGCGATCACTTCCCTGCGGTTCAGCATACCCAGAAGAATTCCATGGTCCTCGTCATCCACAACCGGCAGGCTGTCTATATTCTTCTCGGTAAATTTCTGTAACGCCGTATTCAAGTCTTCTGCAGGCGTTGTCGTGATCACATCCGAGGTGGCAATATCTTTCATAACGACAAGGGGCTCTATCTCACTGGAAAAAAGAACCCCCCGGATATCGGTACTGGAAAAGATACCTATCAGCTTTTTTCTGTCGTCCATTACGGGAAAATAGTGTTGTTTTGTTTCTGAAAAATATTTTTTGAAGTCCGAAAACAGCATATTCTGGGGAATGAGATTCACCTTTTTCACGAGATGCATTAAATCCGCGACACGTATGGCCTGGAGGATATCCACCAGAAACTCACCCGCATGGGCGGGAGAGTTGATCTTATTTTTCACCTGCTTTTTATATATGGTCCATTTCTTGGATACCAAAAAGCAAAGTGAGCAGACCAGAAGGCTGGGCAGAAGAAGATGGTAGGAGTTTGTCATTTCACTGACGAAGATGATTGTCGATATCGGGGTATTGGATACCGCTGTAAAAAAACCGGCCATTCCGACAACCACAAACGCACCCGGTTCTGTGACAACACCCGGCATGATCTGGTGAAACAGTTTTCCAACGACGCCGCCCATGGCCCCGCCTATCACTATGGAAGGCCCGAAGACACCGCCGCTTCCCCCGGATCCGATGGAAAACGAGGTGGTGATGATTTTCCCCACGGCAAGAAGCAGGAGCACCGTAACGGTGAGTTCATTATGCAATGCCATCTGGGCGAAACCATACCCGAACGCAAGGGTATAGGGTAAAAAGAACCCAATAATCCCGGTGCAAAGCCCTCCCAGCGCAGGTTTGATATGGTTGGGAATATTCATTCCACGGAAGAATGCCGTAATTCCATAGAAGGATTTAATATAAAACACGCCGGTTCCAACCAGCACGAAGGCAAGGACAATATAAGGACCGAGTTCAAGCGGGTTTCGAAACAGAAAATCAGGGGACTCAAACAGCGACCCCCATCCGAAGACAAGACAGAAAATGCAGTATGCAACAACGGAAGAAATCCCCGCCGGAATGATCACTTCCGATTCAAATTCGGGATCCCTGTACAGTACTTCAGCGGCAAACAGCGCTCCGGCCAGGGGCGCTCTAAAAATACTTCCCACACCTGCGCCGATACCTGCGGCAAGCATAATTCTGCGATCACGGTCCGACAATTTCAGCCTCGTGGCCAGGAAAGAGCCGAAACCGGCGCCGATCTGGGCAATGGGGCCTTCCCTGCCCCCCGATCCCCCGGTGGTGAGGGTAATGGCGGAAGCAATGGTTTTAACAAAAGGGACACGGCCTCTTATGAACCCCCCTCGCCTGTGATAAGCGTCAATGGCTGCATCGGTACCGTGGCCTTCCGCCTCAGGGGCCAGGGTATAAACAATAACACCGCTAACAAGGCCGCCGATGGCGGGAAGTATGAGGAGCAGCCATTTATTTAGGGGTGTGTCCGTTGGTGGGAGAATATGATGTTCACCCGCCGGTGCGGGGGGTCTATAGCCGGCAAACGCGTCCATGAAATAGTGCTTGCCGATTTCACAGAGATAATGAAAAAGCACCGAACCTGCGCCGGCTATAATTCCGATCAGTATAAAATAAAAAAGCCACTTACCTGCGTGGGCTATATTTGCGGACCTGTCTTTTCCTGTAATTGCTTGGATCGTATTTATGCATTTCTCTATAAACCGCATCAACAATTCTTCAGGTCGTGGTCAGGTCTTCCACACCCTTTAACACTGTATCAAATAATTCCTCGACATCGCCCTTTTCAAGGCAGGAAAACGCTACCCGCAGGTCCGTGTCACCCAGTGAAATTAACCCGACGCCATATTTGTCAAGCAAATGCCTGCGAAGCTCCTCGGCATTCACCGTCTTTAAGCGGATGCACATAAAGTAGCCGGAGTTGAAAGGATATACATCCCAGGCGTCTCTGTACTTAAAATCAGCCAGAACCTCCTTTACCCGGATTGCCCGTTCCTCCAGTACGTTAAATTTCTCTCTACTTTCAGCCTTGAACCTTTCGTCATTGATCGAATTAAGCACAATACTCTGCCCGAGGTGGGATGCATTGGAAATCATCCCCCGTATGCACCCTGCTGTTTTTCTTTCCAGGGCTTCCAGCACCGACGGGGAATCCCCGTTGTCGGTTATACCGTAGGTGATGAATCCGACCCTTAATCCCCAGACATAATTCTCCTTGGTCGCACCATCAAGCTTGACGGCGAGCAGATTATCGTGCCTGCCGCACAACAGGGTAAACATCGATTCCTTCAAGGTGTCCTTTTCATAAAAAAGTCCGAAATACGCGTCGTCGGTAATCGCCACCACCTTTGTACCATTCTTTGCAACATCCGTCAGGATGTCGGCGATACGGGCACCCTCCTCCGACGTCACCGAGTAGCCTGTGGGGTTATGTGGGAAGTTCAAGAGAACGATAATCTTGTCGCGACCTTCGGCCTGTTCTCTGACACTTTTTTCGAACCCGGCGACATCAAATCCGCCCGCTTCCGAAAAAACCGGATATTTGCCCGGGGTTGCGCCCTTCCTCACGCTGAAAATCATATTGTAGTTGCCCCACATCATCTCAGGAAGCATGATCAGATCAGAGGGATCCACCCATATGTCCCCAATTACAGCCAGGCCGTGCGTAATTCCGCATGTTACAACCGGAAGGCTTGTCTGCTTCCCCAGCAGGGATGGATTTTTTTCCAGTTGCAGCTCCTTCCATTTGCTTCTTAGCGACGGGATCCCGAATGACGGCGCATAGGTCAACGACTCTCTGGGTTCCAAGTCCTTGATGGACGACATCACGGAGGGAAAGTGCATAATATCTCCCTCTTCTGTTGCGATACCGATGGTTGCGTTCAGCCGGTTTGCCTTCTCTTTTGCCTCGGCGCTCTGGCTTAAAATTCCCTTTGGGAAAAAAAGCTGCTTACCGACGCCTGACAGCATGTCCATTAATGCCGGATGATTCTCCCGGATGATGATGTTTAACTCTTTTGCAAGTGGATTCATTCGCCCCTCTACCGTTTCTTCTGTTTCTGTTGCCCGACCCTTGTTTTAGTCTGCGGACCAGCCTCTTTTATATAAGCGCTTCTGTTAAACCCGCATCCCAAGGATGTTTTGCCTTCCACCCACCTCATCTGTGCTGCGGGGTTAGGATACACGAGGCAGTTCTCATTTTTGTCAATCTTGCTACATCCCTTGCATTTTTCTGTAATATTACCCATTTTTCTTACCTCTTTTTCTAAATTACGGTGTGACCCGCCTGTTTTTCCAACTATAAAATCAAATGTAAGCTAAACTGCGGACTATAATTAATTGATTGAAATTTGTCAATTTTTTTTGATGCCGGTATGAATATTTTCTTTACCGGGATGAGCGGCTCCGGCTCAGTCTTTCACGGACTTAACCGGTCCGGTGGTATGGTTACGTATACAATCTTCCAACCAAAGTTGTTGATGGTAGGATAAATCGTTGAATTCGATGTGATAGCGATTCATGGTGGCGGGATTGCCGGGGTTTTCTTCCTCAACTTCATTGTTATTTACAATATTCGCATTAAGTTTAAAGGGACCGTACTTGGCAACTTTATGTCCGTCGAATATGATGGACACGCCCAGTTGATTGTCTTTTATTTTGTTTTTTGCCCTATAGAGAAACGACAATCCGCCATGCCCCATATTGACAATCCGCCCTGTCCTGACATAATCGGGCCCTATTAAAACCAGTGTTCCTTCCTTTACCTCATACCTCTCGTGTAGTCTCTGCTCTTTCATTATTCCCTATATAAATTAACAGAAAACAGTGCCTTTCTTCCCTGCCGCCTGCCGGCGCAGTTGTTTTCTCTTGTGATAGATGGATTATTTTCTATTGTTACTATGACAAATTGGTAGTTACTTTGGCTGAGTTAACCAGTAGCATAAATGACGAACCAAGTAAATACTGTTTTGTCAATTAGTTTTTACGTATTCTTTTTCAGTATTAAAGGAGGTTGGACAAGTAAGTTCTGAGATTGACGCCTTTTCCCCTTATCCCGATTTTTTTTCTAATGTTATAGCGGTGGGTGTCGACCGTTCTCCGGGATAAACCCAGGGATTCGGCTATATCTTTTGTGGATGCCCCGTGCTTGATAAAATTCGCAACCTGCATCTCCATCGGTGTCAGTTTTTTTACAAGCGCTGACCCGTTATCTGCGAAGGGTGAAATTATTTCGTTAAGGTTGGCCTCCAACATACCAAGGGCTGCCAAGTACTTGGAGCCTGCTATGTCATGCTTCAGCCTGGACAAATTCGGTAACAGCAAATCCTTCACATTGGACATCATTGTGTCTTCCAGTTTTTTTTTATCATTCTCGCGCTGGGTCAGCAGGACTTTCAACGCGACATTTTTTTCCTCTAATTCCCTGGTTCGCTCTTTAACTTTGTCCTCCAGTTGCTTCTGGGTCTCAAGCAGCATATTTTCGGTCAGCTTCAAAAAAGTGATATCGGAAAAAATTGCAAAACTGCCTTTATATGTCCCGTCCGACGCGTAAAGTCCTTTTGGCGAAACAAAAAGGCTGATTTTTGTTCGATCTTTTCTGGTCAATTCAAGTTCGTAGGATTCAGCAGGAAGCCCCTGTTTACGATTGTCTATATGCCCCTGCAGTATTTTTTGGTTCTTCTCATCCAAAAAATCCATTACCCCCATACCGACGGCCTCGTGGGAAGGGTAACCCGAGATTTCACAGAAGCTGTCGTTAACAAAGGTGAGCACGCCTTTGTCATTCTGTACGGCCAGACCATCCGTCATGTGGGTTATCAAGTGGCGAAATTTTTCCTCACTTTCCTTTAATTTATATTCCTCCTGTTTTCTCTTTGTAATCTCTCGGGCCACACAGAGGATACCGCTCACCTGTCCGCCGCCGTCCCTCAGAAACCGCACCGAGACCTCAATCCATACACGTGCACCATCTTTCTTTATGCCCTCAAGCTCCAGTCTCTGGGGTTCAGCCCGGCCCCGCTTTTCCTTCTCTATTTCCCGCTCAAGAACCTCCAGTATCTTTGATAAGGAATCCGGGGCCAGAACATCATTTACGCTAAGATTCAATATTTCGTTGATGGTATATCCGGACATGGCCGCAATGGATGGGCTGACATAGTCAAAGCCAAATCCGTCTTTGTCAATTACGCAAATAAGATCGGTGGCGCTTTCTGCGAGCCGGCGATAAAAGGTTTCTGTTTCAGTGGCCGCTTCTTCAGCGTTTTTTACGAGATCCCTGTTCTGTTCTTCCAGTTCCGATTGATACACCAGCATATCCTCAATCAGTTTGCGAATATCGGAATGCGGCATCTTTTTTGCGGCGGATCTGCTTGTTCCCAGGAACGCTTCCGCTTTCTCTTTCAACCGAACAGGCTGGATATGATCTTTGTTTCTTTGCACCAAGTGGACCTTCTTAACATCTATCTGCATGGGTGACGGGCGGCTCTTTATCAGAATTCTAAGTAGACGCGTATAAACTTGTACTGGTTTCTGCCAATATGTCAATGGCATATACAAAATAAATCCATTAAATGATGATATAAAACCCGGGTCATGCTTTTTCAGTATAATGTTATTTTTAGTTATTTTTACTTATTTTATAGTATTTTTCTTCATTTTTTTTATTTTATCTTGACATAAAAGCATTTAAAAGGATTAAACGGTCTTTTAATAACTTTATCGATATCGAACAGGCCGACAATGAACCTACGCCCCTGGAAATGGAAATCCAAACGATACAGCCGGATCATTCTTATCGCCCTGCTCACCCTTTCCCTTTCCCAAACTGCGCATGGGGAACGAATTTTTTTTGCCGGTTATAAAGACGGTTTTTACATACGATCAGAACAGGAAGGCGGCATGGAGTTACGTCTGGGCGGCGCGTTCCAGGTTGACTACCAGCTGTTCGGAGAAGACGAACGATCGGATGACGGGTTTGATATAAGAAGAGCCAGGCTCAACTTTCGGGGAACCCTGACCCGTTATTTCAAATTCGGCCTTGAATACGAATTCCAGGGCAACCGCCTGAAACACCTCATCGATGCCTACGGCGAAACCGTTTTCGGACGTCACTCCATGAGATTCGGTCAATTCAAGGAACCTTTCAGTCTGGAATGGCAGACAAGGGACAAAGGGCTGTATTTTGCCGAACGGTCCATGGGCGTCTATCTTACCCCGGGTCGCGATATCGGGGCAATGTTTCACGGATCGTTTTTTGACCGGTCACTGCTGTATTCGGCGGGTATATTCAACGGCAACGGGGTGGACGGCTCCACCAGCGGAGGAGAAAAAGACCGTCCTGAATTCGCCGCCAGACTCGTATATTCTCCTTTCTTAAACTCCGGGCTCGATTTTCTGCGCTTCTTCCAGTTCGGGGCATCGGCAACATACGGCGAAATAGAACTCAGCAATGTCGGTCTCCAGGTAAAAAGTTCGGGCATGGCCGCAACCGCCAGAAATATTTACGTGCTGCAGCACAACACTAAATTCGGCGTCCTTCAGGATGTGGACAGCCGTCATCGATATGGTCTTGAAACCGCGTGGGCCAAAGGACCTTTAGCTGTAATGGGAGAATACATGGTTCTCCAGTACAACGGTCTCCTGCCGTCGGGGGCGGATAAGCAGGATGCGACGTTTTCCGTATGGTATGCCGGTTTGTTGTACACGTTGACCGGAGAGGTGTTTATTCTGTCCAACGGCGTCATGAAACCCCTATACCCCGACACCTTCTTCAACCCTGAAGAAGGCACATATGGTGCAATCTGTCTTGCCGCAAGAGTTGAACGCTTCTCCGGAGACAGGGACTGGATCACCGATGGCGCTTATGTATCGGTCGAGAGCGCCGATGCATTCAGTGTCGCATTAAACTGGATCCTGTTTCCCATGCAACGGTTTATTCTGGACTACACATATACGGATTTCTCCGACCCCATAAGATCGAGGGTTAATACGGACGGACGCATTGACTACATAGACAAAGAAAGTGTTGTGACATTTAGATTCAGTTTGGATTTTTAAATAAGTTAATTCGTTAAAACAATTATTCACAGGAGGAAAACATCATGAAACGATCAATCAAGTCCGGCGTATTCAGCGCGGCCCTGCTAACGGTTTTTCTGTTCTGGTCCTTTGCATTTGCCGCCTATCATCACCAGGGAGAAATCGACTCGGACAATTTTTTAGCGGTATATCCCGATCTGGCAAACTCGAAACTCGACCACTGTGCACTCTGCCATTCCGGCGGGGAAACTGTAAATTCCAAAGGGCAGACAATAGAGCTGGGAAGCTGCCTGTGGTGCCACGAGACCTATGGTTATGACGGGAGCGGAAACATTGTCGACACGATCAATCAATATGGTCTCGACTACTTCACAAACGGAAGAAGTGCGGCTAGCGTCACCGCCATCGAATCCCTTGATTCGGATGGCGACGGGTATACAAACAAGGAAGAAATTGATGCCGAGCGTTATCCGGGTGACAATAGCGATGATCCGACTCTGGTGGCAGCCCCCTACCGGATATATACAAAATCAGAACTTGAGGCGATGACATCTCATACGCAGTTCCTGCTTATGAACACGTCCCGGTCCGGTGATTCTTATGTGGAATACACCGGCGTTCCCGTGGAAGAACTCCTGAGTGATGCAGGTATCTTAGATTCTGCAACCGGAATTACCGTGTATGCACCGGACGGATGGTCCAATTATCATCCGCTTGAAGAAGCCGATGATCCTGAAATCTATCACGTTAACGGCACCTATCCGTCATCTCTGTTCTATCAATCGGACGACTCGCCCGAGTCTGTGGGTGGATGGTGCGATTATACCGCCCCCTCCTGCTCCGGGAGAAGCCACGGGCAGTCTATTAGGGTTGCCAATGGCCTGAAAATGATCCTTGCGTATTCAAGGGAAGGATTGCCTCTGGAGAAAGGTGTGCTGAATGATGAAAATAAACTGGATGGCGAGGGGCCGTTCCGCCTTGTTGTTCCCCAGAAAAACCCGGGGCCGCCGGATCAATCCAGCAGATCGGACAACCAGAATGTCACCTGGCCATACAATTACGACTGGGATCACAATGCCGGCTCATGCTCACGAAGCGCCACCATTATAAAGGTCGAGCCCCTTCCGGAAGGGACAACCGATATCAACGTCCTTGAAGCCGGATGGGATTATGTTGACGAGGAAAAGGTTATCATATACGGCGCTATCAGGGGAGCCAGCAGCACATCCGGTCCTACGGGTACGGACGGTTCAGGCGATGACGATGACAGCAGCAACTGCTTTATCGGATCATTGAATTAAGTTGCATACCCCCCCGCTAACCGGCAGAAAAAGCAGGGTCATCGCATCCTGCTTTTTCTGTTTCCGCCCTCCTTTTTCAGCCGGAAATAAAAGTTGAAATCGTGAAGTTTTCCTTGACAACGACGTGGGCCCAATTTATTCATTGAACGTTCATTTAATTTTTTAGGTGGGATGGAATTACCATGGCCAGAAAAAAAGATAAGGCGGATATCCGGAAGCATGAAATTCTTGAACATTTTCAAGTTGTTTTAGCCGAGCAGGGGTTTGAGGGCGCCTCTATTGCGAAAATTGCCAAAAAAATGGACGTTCACCCTAGCCTTCTCATCCACTACTTTTCCACGAAAGAAGACATGATCCTTGAACTTGTGGACTTCATACTGGAACAGTATGAAACCATGGCACTAAAAAAAATGAAGGAAATGAACAATCCCAAAAAACGATTAACCATGCTCCTTGATACAATTTTCGGGATAGACTGGATCAGCCTGGTGGACTCGAGTTCGTTTTATGCATGTTATTATTTAAGCTTCAGAAACGCCGAGGTAAAAGAGCGCTTAGCCAAACTGTATAAGCGTTTCAAAGAGTATTTGGTCAATGAGATCAATATGTGCATCAACGAGGGCCTGATCAACGAATCGGACCCGGAAAAGGATGCCGACCTTATTATCTCCCTGGTGGAGGGGTTGAGCTTTTATAGAAACATCGCCGGCGGGAAAGAGACCTATCAGGAGTTGGGGAGCTATCTGAAGGAAAAGGCATTGCAGATGCTGTCTGCAAACAGATAGCAGACCGGCGACGTCATGCATGCCGGCCTCCGCCACAGAATGACGCTTGTTTATAGCTAAAAGAGATAGTGTCTCAGGTTCATATTAACTGAACGTTCAAAGAATAGATGACATAACGGGGAGAGGCTCATGGAAACGAATGCAATACTGGATGATATTTTCAACTCCATGCCGGACAGATTCCGGGCGGAAAACGCAGAGGAGGGCTTCAGTTTTGACCTGGGCATCGATTTAGACGGCAGGGGCTGGACCATCTCAATCCACAATAAAACCTGCCGCGTGAAGCAGAACATTAAAGAAAATTGTTCGGCGGTGGTTCATACCGGAAAAGACGAGTGGATTGGAATCACCACCAATACCATGGACCCCATCGCCGTCTTTCTGGCTAAGAAGCTCACCGTAGACGGCGATATTGACGGCGCACTTGCTGCAATGAACCTTTTTGAGTATTACACATCCGAACGTATCACCGTAAAAGAGCCGTCATGGGTGATAGACACCCTTGGGGACAACTTCAGTGTTGACGAAAACGGAATCTTTACGATCGAAAAACTGAATTGCGAATACCTTGCAGACCGGTTCGGCACGCCCCTCTTTGTAACGTCGGAAGCGCAGGTCCGTCACAATTTTCGAAAGCTGAAGCGCGCTTTCCAAGCCGCTTACCCGGAAAATGATGTCAACGTCATGTGGGCAATCAAATCAAATACCATGCTGGCATTCAGGAAAATATTAAACCAGGAGGGTGCCGGCGGCGACTGTTTCAGCCCCGGAGAAGTATACGCGACCTTTTTAACGGGTGCTGATCCGGATAAGTTTTTATTGAACGGCTCCGATAGAAATGAAGACACGTTCCGCATGGCAATTGAGCTTGGCATGCGCATAACTCTGGACCACATGGATGACCTGGTAACCGTTGAGCGTCTGGGGAAGGAATTCGGAAGACCCATTCAAACCCTCATCCGCGTGAAAAGTGATATGGCCAGCCTTCAAGACCTGCCATCCACATTTTATCCCGGTGTCACGGTCCCCCTCGAAGTTCTGAATTACAAGTTCGGGGTTACATACAGCGAAGCCGTTGAAATTGCAGACGCCGCAAGGAAAAGCTCATTCATAGACATTGAAGGCATCCATTCCCATATCGGCCGGGATCTTCATCTTCCGGAACATTGGAAATGGTATGCCTACGATATGATTAAACTATGCAGCCAGTTCACCATCGATACCGGGATAGAACCGGGAATTCTGGACCTCGGGGGAGGATTTGCCGAAATACGCGATCCGTCAAGCCATAATCTGAATGAATTGGCCGCTCCGGCCGAAGTCTATGCGGAACATGTATGCGAGGGGGTCCGAAAGGGGTGCCGGGAATTCAACTTTCCCTTCCCAAGGCTCTGGGTGGAACCCGGAAGGCACCTTATCGGCAGCACGACGGTGATGATCAGCAGGGTCGGAAACGTAAAGCGCACGCCGGGCGTATGCACCTGGGTTCACACGGATGCCTCCACCAACTTTTTATCCGGCGCCATACGGCATAACGGAATGAGCTATCATTTGCTGGCCGGAACCAGGGCCCGAGACAAAGCGGTGGAAACCGTGGACATTGTCGGGCCCAACTGCGCAGGTGACCTTATCCAGCCCAGGCGCAAAATGCCTGAGCTTAAACGGGGAGACCTTGTCATTTTCCTTGATGTCGGTGCGTACAATGCAGTGTATGCCAATCAATTCAACTGCATCCCCCGCCCGGCGTCTGTTCTGGTTTCGGGCCAAACCGCCGATATCGTCTGCGAGCGGGAAACTCTGCAGGATGTGTTTGCCCATCAGCAAATTCCGGCAAGGCTGTTGGCAGGATAAACCAAGAACCTGATGAAGTAAGCATAGATACAAGGAGGAAAACCATGGGATATCGTATCGGAATTGATGTGGGCGGAACATTCACCGATCTTGTCTATTTGTCGGACAATGACCCTGTCCGCATCGTTAAAACTCCCACCACTCCCGAAAACCAGGCTGCAGGGGTATTAAACGGTCTGGAAAAAATAGCCGGCCGGGAAAATAAAAGCATAAACGGCCTCCTTAGGGACACCGATCTTCTGATTCACGGCACAACGGTTGCAACCAACACCATGCTGGAATTCAACGGTGCATCCACCGGGCTGATTGCAACAAAAGGGTTTCGGGATGATATTGAGCTGAGACGCGGGTATAAAGAAAGGTTGTTTGATCCGGCATATCCCCAACCGGTTCCCATAGCCAGGCGGCGGCATCGCCTGACCGTTGACGAACGCATTGATCGTGAAGGCAATATCACCAGGACACTGAACGAGAAAGACGTCCGTTCGGTTGTTCGACAACTGAAGGAAGCCGGAATCGAATCCATAGGGGTGTGCCTGTTTTTCAGCTTTTTAAATCCGGTCCATGAAAAGCAAATATTACGGATCATTAAGGATGAATATCCGGAAGCCTACGTATCCCTCTCCAGCGAGGTGCTGCCTCAAATCCGGGAGTTCGAACGGGTGAGTACAACCCTTGTCAACGCATATACGTGCCCGAAACTGAACCGGTATCTTAACACCCTGGAATCGAATCTTCGGGAAAAAGGTTTTGAGAATGAGTTCTTTGTTATGTTGTCAAACGGCGGCATCATGAGTGCGGATTATGCCGGGAAATATTCGGTATACAGTCTGTTGTCGGGACCCGCAGGAGGCGTTGTCAGCGCATCTCAACTAAAAAACGGACAGAAGCCGTCGCCAAACCTGATCACCGTTGATATGGGAGGCACAAGCTACGACGTATCTTTGATCCATCAAGGCCGCCCGAATATCACCACGGACTGCTGGTTCAGCAGGTACCGAGTCTCCATACCCATGCTTGAGATACATACCATTGGAGCCGGCGGCGGCAGCATCGCCTGGGTGGACGATGGCGGCGCAATGCATGTGGGCCCCGAAAGTGCCGGCGCCGACCCCGGCCCCGCCTGTTACGGCAGAGGGGGAACGCAGCCGACGGTCACCGATGCCAATCTTGTTTTGGGGTTCATCGATCCGGACTATTTCCTGGGAGGCGAAATGAGGCTCAATAAGGATGCCGCCGCAAAAGCCATAAAAAACACCCTGGCGGAGCCCATGGGTATCGAACTTGTTGAAGCGGCAAACGGTATTTTCCGGATCATTAACAGCAGCATGGCCAATGGCATCCGCGAGGTGTCCGTTAAAAAGGGATATGACCCCCGGGATTTTACACTGGTGGCCTATGGCGGAAACGGAGCCGTGCATGCCGGAATGCAGGCCGGGGAACTCGGCATTAGCAGGCTGATTGTGCCAAGGATTGCCACCGCTTTTTCTGCATGGGGCATGATCGGTTCGGACATTGTCATAAACAAAATGAGAACCTATCTTGCCAACGAGAGGAACTACGACCTGAATATCATCAACCGGCTTTTCAACGACATGCGGCTGGAAGCTGAAAAAGACATGTCGGGGGAAAAGTTAAAACGCTCGGGTCTTATCCGGGACATCAGATTCAATTATTTTGTTGATATGCATTACAACGGAGAAACCTATGAAATCACGGTGCCGCTTCGCGCCTCAAACAGCAGGGTGACATCGGATAGTATACTGGAATCCGTAAACAGATTTCATATTGAACACAAAACCCTGCACACGTTTTCCAATCCGGAGGCCCTGGTCTTTATCATGAACCTGAAGATTGAAATGGTTGTCAGCATTAAGAAGCCCGGGATTGCAGATCTTTCGCCCGACGGCGACGATGCATCCCATGCCCTGAGGACCAGGCGGATGGTTTATTGTAACGAGGCCATGTCTTTTAGGGAAACACCTGTTTATGACGGCACCCGGATAAAATGCGGCAACATCCTCAACGGACCGTGCATTATTGAAGAACCGGCAACGACAATCGTTGTTTACAAAGGGCAGACCGCAACGCTCAATGCGAACGACTGTTACGACATATCGGTATCCTGATGAATCCCGACAAAAAGGAGCATGCAATGAAAGCAATTGATCCCATCACGGCAGAAGTTATTCGCGGCGGACTGGCGACCATTGCCAATGAAATGTGCGACACTATGATCAGGACGGCCACCACCCCGACATTCAGCGAATCCCACGATTTTTCAACAGCCATCTTTGATGGGAAAGGAAGAATTGTTGCTTTTGCCGATGCGCTCCCTATCCATATGGGGGCCAGCAAGTTTTCCGTCATGTCCGCGCTGGAAACGTTTAAAGACGACCTCTACCCGGGGGACATCATCGTGGTGAACGATCCGTACCATGGCGGCTCACACCTTCCGGACTGGACCATGATGACGCCCGTCTTTCATGAAGACAAACCAATTTTTTTCCCCGTAAACCGGGCTCATCAGGGTGATACGGGAGGGGCT